>Ga0302285_10001262_pt1 | contig 13976 bp, 7 predicted proteins | sample III_Fen_E2_2_FD_200455 | JGI IMG/M metagenome (GOLD analysis project Ga0302285, IMG submission 200455) | Peat permafrost microbial communities from Stordalen Mire near Abisko, Sweden - III_Fen_E2_2 | ecosystem: Environmental > Terrestrial > Soil > Wetlands > Permafrost | place: Sweden: Abisko... | reverse complement strand
ATCAGAGGAAATCAAGCTAGAGTCGAAGCCATCAAGGCATAGTATTAAAACTAAAATGTAATCACTTTAGATTAAGAAGTTCCTGCATTTGCAAAAGAATTCAAAGAGTTATCAGAGAAACTATCTGCCACTGTTTGTTTCGATCCAATTGGAGGAGCTACGACTGGATTAGTCTTCAATAATCTCCCAGCTAATAGCACTTTGATTGTGTATGGTTCTCTTGATAATAAAGACATTGAAGGAATTAATGGAGTTCAAGTTCGTTGGGCAAACAAGCGTCTTGAAGGGTTCGGACTTTATTCCTGGTTTGGACAGCTTTCTAAGGCAGAAAAGGAGCAAGCCAAGCTGTTTGTGGCTTCCAAAGCTAACACGATTTTTAAGACTAAAATTGAAACTAGCTTTGCTTTCGAAGCTTCTCAGGCAGCCTTGACTTTGCTGGGAACTCTTAAAGGAGGGAAGAAAATTTTGCTCAAGCCTACTTTGTGATACATAATATCTTATATTTTTAGTTTCTTTACTAGATTATTGTATTGATCTTTCATGAAAAATAAGTGAAATTTGTTGAAAATAAATGATATTAACAACACATTTTAGATTTTTTTTAGATACATGAATGAGAAAATGTTAGATTCTGTATAATTATTGCTTAGTTTTCTTCATTCGAAAATGAAATAAAGGTTTTTATGTTCAATATGAAAAACAATAAAAGAAGTGATAAGAAAATCAGCATTGATTTTTAAAAAATAGGTAAATTGAAATGTCTTTTAACTTTTTCAAAATGTCAAACTCAATAAAGATAATAATATGTTTATGGCTTTTTTTAATAAGCCTAAAAAAATATCTGGTGGCCAGTGAACTGTTCCTCCAAAAGTCCAAACAGATTTCTCAACCCTATTAAATAATGCTAAAATGACTATTTGTATGACTAATTTACAACTAAACGTAAGAAAGTAAGCAATTCAATTCTCGTTCATATGGATCTTCGAATCAAATATCAAATGAACCAATATAATACAAAACAAAGCAAAATGGTTAAAAACACAACCAAACTATTTACAAGACAACTCACCAAGTACTTCATAAGATAAATATAAAAATCCCAAGTTAGAATTCTGCTCAGTGACAAGCTGCACCACTAGCATCTCCCAAATACCAGCGAGCTTCTGGAGAAGATAAGAGCGTTTTCGACAAGTGAAAAGCTAAATATTGCCTACAAGCAATAAATAGATAAATCTTTTAAGAAAATGAGAAATGAAGTCATGGCAAGGATAGATGAAGTTCAAGTAGCCATCTCTAAACGAGCAGGAGCTCCTGGAACTTTGATCACGCTATTCTCGATTAGGACAGCCAACTCAATGTTAAAGAAGGGCTCAAAGAAACAGTGAGATAGCTCTGAGGGCTCGAATAGCTTTCCACAAAGATTACGAATTTGTTAATTGCAGTGTCAAAAAAATTGACTGATAATAGCTTACACTACTGGAAAAATTACATTATCAACTATTGTTGTAAATTGATTTTAGCGATCTATCTTATCCTTTCTCTTTTCCCCAATGAATACATAAAAAAGATTAATCACTCATTTTTATAATAAAAATTTAAATACTAAAATAAAATATGTTAAATTATTTTTAGAGGGTATTTTTCAAATTTTGTGGAAGTGGGAAGTATGAAGTGAGGAGGAATAGACCTAAAGCAATCTTATTACACTGAATCCTTTTTTTTTTATTATTTTTGGTTTGCAGTTTATCTTAAGACGAATGATTGATATCAATTGATTGAAATCAATTATAATATTTGTTTTAATTATCTTTATCACTGGAATGCATTTTCGAGGGACTCGCTTTGTCGTTATTCGTTGGGGTATTTCCATAGAAATTGATTTAGCAGCTTGATATATTTTTTTTGATGATTTTCAAGTGTGCTAATACTTTCTCGATTTAAGCTACTTAAAAGTGTTAAAAAAAGAGTTCATTGGGAAATATTACCTCTCCTCCCTCATCAAGTCAGTTCAGATATAGTTAGTTTCTCTAAGGATTAGTAAAGTATTTTTAAACAGATCGCTTCATTAACAGTGGCAGATAAACATGGGCGTGTTGAAAGATCTTTCAAATCTATCACTGATTAAAGCATGAATTCAGTAAAGATAATCAATAAAACTTAGAAAAAACGAGTTGGATAAAGCCTTGATATTTTTAAACATTTCCAAACAAATCTTTGTCTGTTTGATTGATAAAATAGAGATAAATCAATGCTTATTAAGCTAAAAACACTTTATTTCCTAGTTACTTGGGCTGATGAACGAAGCAGATAATACTTGAGAAAATTGAAATCCAAAATATGAAAAATAAATAGAGTTTTTGATATTTAACAATTAATTTGAGAAAACACCTTTTTAAAAATAAGTATTCATTATTTACTACTTCAGTAATGTTTGATATCGTTTTTTTCTCTTCCATAAACACCAATCTAAATATGGGAGTCAATAATATCTCTTCTCATTACTATTTTCAACTTAGTTTTATTTAATATGCCTTAAAGCAGTTTCAAAATGCAAAAGAACAGAAAAAATTAATCTCAAACAGATTGTATGTCCTTTTACTTTTTTATCAAACAGAGATTACATTTTAAAGCAATATGTTGATTGTGTATATTTTCATAATTAGGTTCTTCAAACTTAAGTAATTCGACTCTCTGGAACTAATTCTGATTAGAAATTGTACTCATTAAACTCATTACATTAAGCAAGCTCTTAATTTGTAATTTGAAATGATCTAGAAGGTTTAGAAGGGCCTTTTCGTGAGTTTTTGAATAAGCAAAACCAAGGAATTTCTTCTGGAATCTTTAATAACTTCTATTTTTCTTTTCAAAATGAATATAAATTCAGGGGGATGATCAAAGTAATTGAAATAAATTAAAATAAAACACAAAATAAATAATAACAAAATCCATCTTAAAAAAGATAATAAATATCTCCATTGATATGTATAAATCTTTAAAAGCAAAGGAATTAAAAAACTACGATTCCATCGTCATCGAAAAAGAATCAATCGAAGTTTTACGAAAAGGTTTAGATGCTACACATTCTATTGTGAAACTGCATGCAGCTCCTATCAATCCAATTGATACTATGAAACTCTCTGGAGGTATTTTTACTGTGAAAACCCCTTTTGCTCCTGGCTCAGAAGGATCTGGAATCATTGTGGAATCTTAGAATAAGTAACTCATAGGAAAAAAGATAACTTTCATGGCATATGAAGGTTCCTGGAGTGAGTATTAGCTTGTCTCTGAAGATAACTACTTGGTTTTACCAGAAGACGTAGATTTAGATTCAGCTGCTTGTGGGTATATCAATCCCTTCACTGCTTATGGATTGCTTTATCAAGCAATTAAATACAATGCAAAAGGGATCGTGAATCTTGCTGCTACAAGTGTACTTGGGAAAATGATCAATGATCTCGCTCACGAGCATGGCATCAATTGTCTTAATGTCATCAGAGGAAATCAAGCTAGAGTCGAAGCCATCAAGGCATAGTATTAAAACTAAAATGTAATCACTTTAGATTAAGAAGTTCCTGCATTTGCAAAAGAATTCAAAGAGTTATCAGAGAAATTATCTGCCACTGTTTGTTTCGATCCAATTGGAGGAGCTACGACTGGATTAGTCTTCAATAACCTCCCAGCTAATAGCACTTTGATTGTGTATGGTTGTCTTGATAATAAAAACATCGAAGGAATTAATGGAGTTCAAGTTCTTTGGACAAACATGCGTTTTGAAGGGTTTGGACTATTTTCCTGGTTTGGACAACTTTCTAAGGCAGAAAAAGAGCAAGCCAAGCTGTTTGTGGCTTCCAAAGCTAACACGATTTTTAAGACTTAAATTGAAACTAGTTTTGCTTTCGAAGATACTAAGGCAGCCTTGACTTTACTAGGAACTCTTAAAGGAGGAAAGAAAATTTTGCTCAAGCCTACTTTGTGATACATAATATCTTATATTTTTAGTTTCTTTACTAAGATTATTGTATGGATTTTTCATGAAAAATAAGTGAAATTTGTTGAAAATAAATGATATTAACAACACATTTTAGATTTTTTTTTAGAAGCATGAATGAGAAAATGTTAGATTTTGTTCAATTACTTAATTTTCTTCATTTGAAAAATAAATAAAAGGTTTTTATGTTCAAAAAACAATAAAATAAGTGATGAGAGAATCAACATTGATTTTGAAAAAATAGGTAAATTGAATTTTAGCTTTTCCAAAATGTCAAGCTTAATAAAAATAATCATATGATTATGGGTTTTTTAATAAGCCTAAAAAATATCATGGCGGAGTAAACTGAACCTCCAAAAGTCCAAAAGGGTTTCGCAACCCTATTAAATAATGCTAAAATGACTGTTGATATGATTAATTTACAACTAAACGTAAGTCAGTAAACAATTCAATTCACGTTCATTTGTATCTTCGAATCAAATAACAAACAAAACAATACAATACAAAACTAAGCAAAAAGGTAATAAACATAACCAAACTATTTACAAGAAAGCTCACCAAAGCACTTCACAAGATGGATATTAATAATCCAAGTTAGAATTCTGCTCAGAGACAGGCTGAACCACTGGCCTCTCCCAAATAACAGCGAGTTTTTGAAGAAGATAAGAGCGTTTTCCACAAGAGAAAAGCCAGGTGTTGCCTACAAGAAATAATAATAATTAATAGTTCACCAGCTATCTGAGAAGTGTGAGCACATAGTATTATCATAATAAATGAAATATTGCCCCCAATTATTTTTTGGACAAAAGAAGCATATCTACTACATTTTAAACTTTCCCAAGAATGAATGAAAAAATAAAGAAAAATATCATTAGTGATTTTGTTATTTTCGAATGAAATCTTTCAGAGAAAACGATGTTTTTTGGAGGCTAGATTTGCTGTAATAAAGAAGGGATTGTTGAGAACGAAACAAAATAAGAGAGGAAAAATTAAATTTGAGAAAGAAAAGAGGAAATTATGAGAAATACTATTTTATTGAGGGATCTTTGGATTGTGTCTTCAAGAATCAATTCTGGAATCTTTGAAAGAATTCTGAAGAGTAAACGAACTTATTCTTACATAAAAATATTATTTAGTTACGATTAAGCTTAAAATAAACAGACTTAATGAGTAAGAGTGAGTAGTAATAGCTTCGGATTCAGGAATACTTTTTAGTATTTCAGTCATTCATTAAGGAGAATGCTGATTAATAAAAATACTAGATCAAATTTCGATCAAAATGTATCTTCGAATTAATTCACAAATAAAGCAATACAAAATAAAGCAAAAAGGTAATAAACACAACCAAACTACTTGCTACACAACTCACCAAAGTATTTCACAAGATGAATATTGAAATTCCAAGTTAGAATTCTGCTCAGGGACAGGCCGAACCATCTGCGTAAAGACTATTATGTCCTCGCCACAGGAATAAGGAGTGCATCTACCTTTCCACTGATCCTGCTCGCACAGATGATCTAGTTTTTAAATGCGAATTCTGTGTAGTGGAGCAAACCCTCTAATTAAAGTATCTCCTTCCTATCTCCCAGCTTGCAACCAGCGATCTCAAGACAGTATTCTGGCATTGGCCTCTCCCCGATAACTCTGAGCTTCTGGAGAAGGTAAGGGTACTCTCGACAAGAGAAAAACCAGATGCTGTCTACAAGAAAGAAATAGATAAATTCTTTAAGGAACTGAGAAATGAAATCATGGCAAGGATAGATGAAGTTCATACAGCCATGAATAAACAGGCAGAAGCTCTCTGGGATTTCGATCATGTTATTCTCGAGTAGTTAGACAACTCAGTGCCAAAGAAGCACTCAAGAACGCAGTGCTCGATAGTTCTGAGGGGCTCGAATAGCTCTCCACGATGATTCGAAGAACAGTTACAGGAGTGTTAGAAGACACAGAAGTAACTGCAGTGTCTTTAACGAGCAGTCTGGAGTAGTTGGAGTTGCAGGAGAGTGCAGTGGATTTCACAGGCCCTCAAAAAATAAAAGAAGATATTTTGGGGAGCATTTCAAAGATATCGATATTCGTGGTGGAGAACATGTAAGATCTACAGGTGTAGACAGCCCAGCTTCGGGAAATGGAAGCAGAAGCTGAAGGTAATCTCGGTGTTATCTTGAGACTGGCCTCCTGTAGATTCAATGATCTTTCACAAGGGTTCAGAGAGAGAATGAGCAGCTAGCTGCACAAGTTTCGCAAAGTCTTTGACAGAATCTAGTTAGGAGATGTGAGGGAGGAGAGTAAGAGAGTAGCAGATTTCGACAGTCTAGGCGAGGAAGAAGTGAGAGAAGTGAAGTCTTTCGCTGAGAGGCTGATTGAAACTAAAAAGAGGAGAGAAAGAGGGGAGAATGGGAAGAATATACTGAAGGTTGAGGATTTAATGAGACTACTGAAGAACAAAGCAAATCATGCAAGTGAGGAAATGATAAAGAAATCTCAAGCTCTGCTAAAAGGAGTGAGCAAGTATATCGCAAGCTTTGAAGTAGATTCGATTTTCTAAGAAGGGTTCGAATAGGAGGAATTCGAAGGAATGAGTAATTCAGAGATACAGATAGAAGGTAAGGCTATGCAAGAAGTGAAAGAACTCTTTAGGAAAGGACAACTGGCAAATGAAGCTCTTGGGTAAGTGATTAATGTTGGAAAACAGATGACAAGAAGAATAGCTCAGCCTCAACATCCGAATGCAAGGAGCCTAAACGCAAAGAAAATAATAGAGTTGGTGAAGAACGACACGAACTACTGCAGCGAAGAGTACGTGGGCAGCTTGCAAACAGCTCTCAAAGGAGTGCAACCCTATTTAGAGTCATTTTAATTTGTTCAAAGAGAAAATGACGGCTTGAACAGAGAGCAATTAAGCATCTTAGGAAGGTTGGGTAGCAAAATCAAGGACTTGACAGCGAGGTATGGCCAGGCATACAAAGGAAGATCGAGTCCAAACGAAGAAGAGCAGCCGAAGTCAGTGCTAGTCTCTAGGTGGCTGAAAAATAACATTGGAGAAAATGGGGTAAAGAACTGGAAAGTTTATTATGCAAGTTACCAGTATTCGAGCTGACAGAGCGCTAGTGGAAGCATACTTGCATTCATTGGAAATGGATAAAGACAGGATTTTGCTAAAGTAGTACTTTAGAATTCTAAAATGAGTAGAATGGCGTGCGAGTAATACAAAAAAATAACTGCCCAAGTTAAGCTGTAACAGAGAGCAACCTAGACAGCAATTTGGTGTATTCTGTGAAATGCACTTTTAATAAGCCTTTGAATGGAGTTTAACATGTGATGGTAGGCTTGATCCCTGAAGATCAAATCAATGGTGGTTACTTTGGAAATGACGGCGACGGCGGTCATGCTTTCTGGTCTTGTCCCGGGTATGGTCCAACTCAGATAATAAAAGGACAACTACTGAATTCTGATACTCTGAACACTACATTAACCACGCTTCTGTTCAAGTTTTGCATCCAAACACAGACCTTCCTGCAATCCGACCAAACACTCCAAAACATCAACAAGGTCGACAAAAGCAAAATAAATCCAAATACTAAATACAGATTTGGCATTTGTTATTATTATAGCGATGCAAGTGACTATAGCTGTGTGTTCTCTGATGTGATGACCTCCATGGATTAAGCAAGTGCTGATCAGTTCTGAGAGATTCTGCACACACTAACAATGATGCTGCTGCTGCTGCTTATTTTTGAACAACAAGGAACCTATTTTTCATAAGCTGTGACTTTTATTTGATTAGTCAAAACAAAGGATCAATATCATTTTAATTGCCTTTTAATAATAAGTATTCAGGTAGTTTTATGGGTTGCTTAATTTAATACTTGCCTATGTCATATGTCAGTGATAACTATTCTATTTTTTATGGAATGCAAGAAGTCTTGAGTAGACTAAAATTTGATTTTGAAGAGTAACTTAATTATTTTCTTCTTTATTTCGCTGATTAGAAAATGGATAAAAAAATGGTTTAAAAAACACTAATATCTAAGTAATTAACTCCAATGAAGGATATCTCTCTCGAAAAATGGCTTTATCTGATTTTGAAGATTTTACTCCTGCGATGGAGATCGAATCCCAAACCCAGTTAATTTTAATTAATTCCATTTGAAAAGAGATCTTTGTATTATTTTTTCTTAGCTAAGCCTTAATCTTAATCGAAAGTCCGCTGCCTTCAAAGAGAGTAAGGAATATTAAAAATAGAGAGAGTGAGACATTACTTTACAGATGAATCTCGATTTCTTGGTCTATCCCAAACCAGAAAGCTCTTATACAGAAGAAGAGTTAAACGGTGAGATCATCTGGATACCCAAGCAGTCCTCAAATGTCTCTGCTTCTTATTAGATATCCTCAAAAGAGCATTGTATTAAAACCCAAGGAGATTCTGAAGATTTCACAGCATCTCGATATAAAAACTTCGGTTCATCATGCGATTCCACTGCCCTTACGAAGAGCCAATAATTAACTCAAGTGTTGGCTAATAATGAGAAAACTTAAGAAGCGATTTCTAGCAGTAAAAATAAAAAGAATGGCCTTCCAAATAATGATAATATTCCTTTGAACTGCACAAATAAAAACAAATTCATAACATAATAAAAAAATCTAACACACTAAGCTGCTACTGCTACTTTTACAGCTGAAGATGAAGATAATAACTGCAGTATTTAAGATAATGAGACATTTTCAATGGATAGCAGTGTTGCTAAACCTTCTTCAATAACTTCTTATGCTTTCTGCAGCAGGATCACTCTCCAAACATAAAAGACTATTTCTACTATGACTCAAGATAAAACATTGCAGAAGAACATACAATAACAATAAAGTATCACATCATCATCCTCAAAGATCGAAGGATATATTCCATGCATTTTCTTAGAAGCTGATAACCGCTCTTCAAATTATCTTGTTTACTTTCATGGAAACGGAGAAGATGCCAATCTATCGTTTGATCTCCTCTCGCATCTCCGCAATAACCTCGATGTACATCGAATCAAACACATCTTCATATTAATATCTACAACGTTAACTTGGAAATTAGACATGCTTTACATAAATCTTTTCCATTTTCATTTTGCATACACAGGTAAATATAATTGCAATGGAGTATCCTGGGTATGGAATTTACAGAGAATATGATAAATCACGAGACCTAACGGAGAGTATCCTAAGTGATGCTGAGTTTCTTTACGAGTATTTGGTGTGGTCACTGAATATTCCTCAGAGTAGAATCATCCTCTTTGGTAGATCGATTGGATCAGGTCCTGCAACTCATCTTGCAGCAAAATACAAACCAGGGGCATTGCTGCTAATCAGCCCTTTCAAAAGCTTACGATAAGTAGCAGCTAATATCGTTGGGAGTGTTCTCGCAGGAATTGTCCGTGAGCGCTTTAACAATTTCGAAAACATGAAAAATGTAACGAGTCCGACTTTTCTTCTTCACGGATAGGCAGATAAGCTTGTGCCATATCAACATTCAATGGCTCTCTTTGGTAAAATATTACATGCATATGAATAGATTTCACTATGAAAAGGATAGAATTGTACCAGATATTTTTCTGTTTGTTTCATTTTTTGTGATTTTGGTATTGAATTTTTAACAATAAATAGAAGTCTGCGAAGGTACTTGTGAGATAGCTCTTCCAATCTAAATGACACATGTAGAGTTCGAATACTTCTAAGATTTGTCTAGGCCATTGATTTCCTTCTTGCTAAAAAATAACTACCCTCTTTTCTCCTTTTCATAAAACAACAAGGAACTTTTACCAGCTTCAATCTTCAACAATCCATACAAGAAAAATAACAAACAAGAGTGATATAAACAACCCAAGCAGCTTAGAAACAACACCTAGGAAGAACTGTTATTTAGATATGTTTAACTATTAGCTGCTTTCTTCTAATTCATTATTTTATAAATTTATTTATTATCTACCAATCTATCAATTACCCTCAATCACTTAGATGTTTCAAATATCATCCCTTTATCTAGTAAATTTCTAATGAGAAATCAAATAAATAATGGAAGATCATTTTAACTTTAGATATACTTCAGAAAGGATTATTTACCCAACATCAATTAGAAGAATGTAGTTGCGTCTTCTGCATTCCTTGACACAAAATAAAAAATATACATTTCCCAAACAATTAATAATTATTATTTCTATTGAAAATTATAAATATGTTGGCTAGTTTTCCTCAACAAAAATATGAATGATCGTTACCAGATTTCAATGATGGCTCTGACAATTCTGAGTTAACCAACTTGAAATATGTCTTGAGAAACAGTTTTATTCCTAACTATTTCAAGGATACATATGACAATATCATAGCAACTAATTATCTATCCAAAAATTGAAATCAATAATACTAGGAAAAAATGTGATATTTAATATCAGGCTAATCTGATGTAATAGAAGATGATTTTTTGTTAATAATCAGCTTTTATTTATAAATTATCAGTAAACGAAAGGCATTTTACAATTTAAAGAGGTTATTGCAGAGATTGTAGTTATAGTTGCTTGAAGAAGAAAAATTAAAGAACATCGGAGATTTGAGAGAAAGAGAGGGAAATGCATTTTAGTAGAAAAAAAAGCAATCAAAGAGAAAGTGAACAAAAAAAAACTAAATAATACTTTTCTTTAAAATAACAAATAATCTCAGAAACAACAACACATACATGAGAGGACAAGCCTACACCAAAACAATAAATCTCTAGACATCTCAAGCTAGCCCTTTGCCAAGTAAACGCTCAGGTCTTGTGTTGTATGATCCTCCTTAACAAAGAAAAAGCTTCTAGAGAAGAAATCTTACTCCTGTTAAGACTTTCAAGGAACCTTAATAAAGGAGCTCAACATAAGTTCAAACATCGTAGTAAAATATTAGTATTCTTTCCTAGTCATGGGTGCCTTCGTCATCTACTACGTTAGCTGCTTCCACGACAACAGTGATCCCTTCTGTGATTGGGAAAGTGCAGTTACCTCCAATCGTCGCCTCTGCGTAGATATTGCCAGTTGCAGGAAATCAAGCAGCTGAGCAGAAAAAGAGTGTGTTCATTGGAAAGGGAAATAATGATAGACTGATCAGGGAGTTCTTCTAAAGGAAGTAAGAAGATTAGCAAATAACAATTGAGATTGTCTTATTATCTAACTTTTCTAATTCTAAGGCTAAAATCCGTTAATGATATGTATTTCTATTTTTTCATCTTAGAGGGTGGACCATTTTGGATAATAACTTGAAATTTTGGACAAAATTTAACTTCAAGTGGGTGTAATGCATCCATGAAATCGATTGGCAATTCTTCAATGATTAGACACACAATGTAACAAAAAACAGAGGCAATTTGACTTATGTTTGTAACTTTTTATTTACTTTGTATCAAGGTGAATCACATTCAAAACATTGGGATAATAGCAACAAAATCTGGGTTAGTTTAAACTGTCAGGGAGTTTGAACTCAAAGACAAATACCTAGCAACATCTTATGGTATGCACTCTTCATAATTCATGCCTGAAACATACAGACTAGATGTCACGCGTGAAGATATGACCTTAGAAGAATAATCATTTATTAACACAAAAAACACTGGTCTTTGGATAAACAAACCAACTAATTTTAACTGCGGGAAAGGAATCCAAATGATCGCTGATATCAAGAAATTCAAGGACGAGTTTATTAGGCTCAAACAGCAGTCCTTGTCGCTGAAACAAGGGAATTAACTCTCCACTAAGCTTTAGACATTCCATAAGAAATCAATTATTCAAAAGTATCTTGATTCCCCGTTACTGTTGGATAAAAAGAAGTTCGATATGAGAGTATATGTCTTCGTCGCATCGACTTCACCATATTTAGTGCTCTTCCACCCAGGATACCTTAGATTATCTATGAATGATTATAAAACTGGTAAAAAAAGGAAGGGAAAAAATATAATAAATGGAGTTTTAGTTCAACAAAGTTTGGTTATGGAGATTGATTATTTTAATAACTTCTTTTAATGTTTCAAAAAGACAATGCGGAAGATGTAAATTAGAAGTTCACTCATTTGACGAACGCAGCTATTCAGAAGAAGCATCCTAATTTCGAGAAGAATAAAGAAAACACCATTTGGAGTGTCGAAAAATATGAAGTAATGAGATTTCAAATAACAACACAATGACATTTTTTTTACAACTTCCCCTTTGACATTTTTGATTAAACCATCTAGAGCTACATTCAGTAAAACTATGGAGTGACTCCCAGCCAAGTTGAGAAGATTCGAAACAAAATAAAAGGCATATTTGCATACATCATGAGAGCTGCGGAGAAAAAACTTGACAAACGAGGTGGGTGCTTTGAACTTATGGGATGTGATATTCTCGTCGGTAGTGATTACACACCTTATTTAATTGAAATGAACCACAATCCTGCTCTCCATCTGGACACTGCTACTTAGTCATAAGTTATCCCTACAGTTGTCACAGATGCACTTGAAATCAGCTTGTAATTAAGATAAAAGCCAGGCTAAATAGAGTAGATCATTAAAGATCCCACTTTTAGCACTAGATCATTCTAGACCTTGATCAATGAAGCTACAGGGTATTGCTTTTTAAGATCATCCCTAAAGTCAGCTACATCAACACCCACGAAATAATCAGACAAAATATTAACATCCACATCAATGAACTTCTCAGCAATAGGACAAGCTTGAAAACAAGGCAAAAATCAAAAGAGAAAAAAAAAATAACACAAAGGAGTTGTATTATTTTGTTTTTGTTTTGTGTTTATTTTACTTTAACTATTCACTTCTTTTGTATTTTGTAAAAAAGTTCAATCATTTTGAAGAAAATAATTAAACAAATTATGCTTTTTGGGATAAGAAAGGATTTAATAATTTGTTAATAATTTCGCGGAATTATTATTAATTGTTAGTTTAAAATGATAGGTAATAAGGCAGTGGGGCAAGAGGTCTTATCAATAATGATGGTAAAACGTTAATCAAATCAATAATTACGTTGAATTAATAGGTAGAAGATATTAAGAAAAAGAATAATAAATCTTTTGATTGATTTTTGCTCGAATAATTAAATTAATTAAGATATTATCACAAAAAGGAAAAAAAGCCCCCACTACTTCCAAGCTGTTGAAAGCAAAGAAATAAGGAGAAGCTGGCACCAGACAAACGTTTTTCATTCCTGGAATTTATATCTAGATCCATTCGCTTTACGTTTTTTAAGCACTCTGGAGCATTGAGTCTTCTCCATCTTCTTGGATGACCCAAACTACCTTGCAGTCTAGCAAGAGATTTTTCAAAAATTAACTGTTTTCGTTCAAAAAGTATCAATATATTTTTAAATCAATGAATCATATGTTAAGTTTTTAAAAAATGTTTTGAAAGAAGAAAGATTACTTTTATTCCAATACATGTTTGGTTTCCGTTTCAAGCCCCTTGAATGCTATTTTAGAGGCTAGCTTCAATGGTTGTGCTCAATTTGCAGCTATTTTCATGCAAACGAAACTGGAATAAGAAAGAAGAAAGATGATCTTGTATTTAGAAAGAATGAAAAAAGAAAGAAAGAGAGAGAGAGAACAATAAAATTTAAAGTTGTACAATAAAAAATATTTAAATTTAATTCAAAAAAAATCAAATAATAATAAAATCAAATAAAAATATAATTAACAAAAAAAATGATGAAATTTATGGGAGGGTGGGGGGATTGCTTTTTGAATTTTTTTGATTTTGAGGTTGATTGAAAAACTTAGAAGAAAAAAAAAGAGAAGGAGGGAAGATGGGGAGAAGGAAGATTGATTTTTGATAAATATTTTGATAATTTTTCAGTTAAAATCAAAAAATACTTGTAAAAAAAGGAAACGATTATTAATTAACTCCTTATTCTTTGAAATGAGCATTTCAACAAAAAATCAATAAATAGAATGATACAAATTAATCAAAATTAAAAAATATCTTTTTTTGAAG
>Ga0302285_10001259_pt1 | contig 13986 bp, 9 predicted proteins | sample III_Fen_E2_2_FD_200455 | JGI IMG/M metagenome (GOLD analysis project Ga0302285, IMG submission 200455) | Peat permafrost microbial communities from Stordalen Mire near Abisko, Sweden - III_Fen_E2_2 | ecosystem: Environmental > Terrestrial > Soil > Wetlands > Permafrost | place: Sweden: Abisko... | reverse complement strand
ACTACCAACTACCAACTACCAACTACCAACTACCAACTACCCACTACCAACTAACTACCCACTACCTACTCATGTACAAATCTTTCAAACTCTATACTGCCATTGTTTTTGCGATGATCTTTTGGTCATTCTCGTTCATCTGGACGCGGGTGGCCATTCAGTCCTTCCAACCAATGACGTTGATCACACTGAGGCTTATTATAGCTTCGGTATTACTGTTCATTGTTTCAAAATCTGCCGGAAAACTTCAAAAGCTACGCCGTAAAGATTTTAAATGGTTTATTCTACTGGCCTTTTTTGAGCCTTTTCTGTACTATGTGGGGGAAACGTATGGATTGACTACTGTGGAGTCCACACTGGCTGCTGTGATCGTTTCTACGATACCTCTGTTCGCGCCGGTACTTGCCTTTGTTGTGTTACGTGAACGAATCGGGTGGCCCAATGTACTCGGAATATTTGTTTCGCTGGTGGGTGTGTTCTTTGTCATTTACGAACCGAATGGAGGATTCAATGCCAATCCATGGGGAGTAGCCCTTATGTTTCTTGCTGTATTTGCTGCCATTTGTTATGCCACTGTGTTACGGAAAATACCGGATTATTATACCAATATGAATGTGATTTTCTATCAGAGTTTATTGGGTTTGATCTTTTTTATCCCCACATTTATGCTGACTGATTTTAAAACCATTCAAACAATTCATATTAGCAGGGAATCGTTGATTGCATTATTCATGTTGTCGGTTTTTGCATCCGTAATAGCATTTGTTCTTTTTGCAGGGGCAGTCCGAAAAGTAGGAGTTACACGTACCAATGTTTTTGTGAATCTTATTCCGGTTTTTACAGCTATTCTATCCTGGTTTATATTGGATGAAATACTTACTATCAGCAAATGGATAGGAATTATGGTCGTAGTCATAGGCCTGTTTGTAAGCCAGGTGGGAAAGATCAGGTTCAATAAAGCTGTGGAAGACGTCATATAGTAGGTAGGAAGGAGTGAGAGGTGAGAGGTGAGAGGTGAGAGGTATTCAGTTGTTCCAATTTTCAAGTTCTATTTTTGAAGATATAAAAAGACAGACCGATTCTCCCGAACCAGTCTGTCTTAATTTAAATCAATAAACTACGAAATGTTATTTTCTGTTGGCAATAAAGTTATTTGTGCCCTAAATCGTTATCCTGCAAAGGTTGTTCATTTGTAGAAGGATTTGATGGATCGGGATTATTTGCATTGTTTTTGATTACCTGATACCAGATAGTTTTATCTCTGAGTACGGCTTTGTATTGTATCCCATTAAACGAGTAATAGGTTTGTCCGTCAATCATTACTTTGTCGTAACCATAGGGTATGCTGTCTACTTCTGCTCCAAGAGGAGGTTCGACTACTTCAAACTGACCGTTAGATGGAATATAAAAAGTTCCAAAGTAATAAAAATACGGTGCATCATCCAAGGTAAAACTGATGCTGTTCTTTGGCAGTTCTTTCACTTTCGTACCAATTGGTGCGGGTACAACCTGATATTTATCTTTTTCTTTTTTGTAGTATACTCCGTCACAGTCGTAATAATTAGATCCGTTCAGGTAAAACCAAAAGGAATAGGGTGGTATACCCCAATAATAATTTCCCCAAAAAGGCAAAAAGGCATACCGCCAGTAAGGTAATCCCCGGTAGTTGTAATATCCTCTGCCTGAAAATCCCCGATGACCATAAACCCCTGAAAAAGGTCTGCCACTGTATGTCCTGAAGGATCCCGATCCCATACGACTCCCGCCACTACGGATCATACTGCCACCCGAACTGAAATTCCTCCCGCCACCCGGGCCACCACGTCTTTGTGCATCTGCATTTAGTGAAAATGACATTCCTAATGTCAGCATGATCACTAATGCAATAGTTAGTTTGGTAAGTTGAAACTTTGATGCACAGTTTTTTAGATTTATTATGTACCGTTTCATAATCTGTATTTTAAATTTTCAATGTCTGCTCAATCCATAGAATGTATGATACCTCTCTCTACAAAATAAATGCCAAAATAAATGATTTAACATCATTTATCTTACTCAAAGAAGAGTTTTCTTATTCCGAAAGTGAAAGATTTATTTCCGTTTTATACTATCGCTCATAAGGATATAATTCAAAAAAAAATTTGTAAATAAATTACCTTTTTTTGGCAGTATGGCGTTTAATGTATAATTTTGCTTTGTATCAAAAATAAGGTTTTTCATGAGACGTTTTATAACTTCATATATCTTGCTTTTAACCGGATTTGTCCTTCTTGCCCAGACAAATCCTTTGCCTTCAACTATTGTCCCAAAACAAACGGCAGGAATGGCAGACAGTTTGAAAACAAAAGCTGTAACTATAAAAAAGGTCCATAAAAAATTTATTATGGCGTTGGATACCCTTACATTAAGTGATTATACACTTAGTATTGAACGGGTAAATGATAATTTGAATTCCATTGGTGATAGTTCAAAATTAGATATTCAAGTGGACAATATTGCCAAAAAAATTGATTTTATGACCGTTGATGTCAAGCTTATTCGCCAGAATTTTAAAGGCCGGCATTCGGTAGGACATATTAAAAATCAATATCTCTATCAAAATTATACTGCATTACTGGATGATGAAACTGATAAAATACAGGGTCAACTCGATAAAATGTACCATCGGGTATATCATGCAAAACTACATTTGAAAAAAGTTTTGTCTGATTCGATTTTTCGAAAGTTATATGCCAATAAAGAACTTCGAGCGACCTTTGATAATAAGCTGATCCGTCTGGAAGGAAAATGGAGCAGAACCGACAGTGTTACTAAAGCCAGTCTTGATACACTTAACGCATTGAAAATAAGACTTTCGGATAATTCCCTGATTTTATCGAATATGTTGAATATAATGGATAGAAGACTGGATAAATCTTTTCCCAGGTTATTCGGACAGGAAGTAAATCCATTATGGCAAAAAGAAGAATCGATATCCCCGTCCAAAGAATCCTCTAAAAATCAGATAAGCATTTACAAAAGTGAGCAAAATGCTTTCCATTTTTACCTGATTCAGACTGTTGGTGAACGTTTTATAGTCATTTTATTGGGACTTCTTCTTTTTGGATGGCTGTTTATTAACAGAAAACTACTGAAAACGCTTAAATTGCAAAAGGATATTTATAGCTATTTAAATCTTCAGTATCTGAATAGTTATCCGGTAGTATCCATGTTAGTTCTATTGCTTTGTTTGATGCCATTCTTTGATGCTTATGCACCGACATCCTATATTTCCGTTGAATTCATTGCCTTACTTATGGCTTCGACACTGATACTTTTCAAAAATGCCGATCCCGCATTTAAATTTAACTGGATAGGTTTAGTGGCATTATTTGTTGCTGATATTCTCGTTTATTTATTAATGGAGCCAACACTTATCGAAAGATTGTTGCAGATTGCAGTTCTTGGAGGTGTCATCGTATTCCTGGTTCGTTTCAACAAATCGTTGGATGTGAAGATGCCTTACTATAAGTTTATTAAAATGGTGTTCTATACGGGTATCTTTTTGTCCGGAATGGGAATTCTGTTTAATATTTTTGGACGGTCCTCTCTTTCGGGGATCCTGGGTGTTACAGCTGTTATTGCCGTTACACATGTCATCGTACTGACTATATTTGTCGAAGTCATTGTCGAAATTGTGTTGGTTCAATTGCAGAGCAGCCGTTTAAAGAAAGGTGTTGATAAGCCATTTGATAGTGAGGTTGTGATTAAAAAAATTAAAACACCTCTCATTCTTATTGCTTTGATAATCTGGTTGATCATGTTTTCTTCAAATCTGAATGTCTATCATAACCTGAGTAATTATTTAGTCGAGGCATTGACCATCACAAGGAGCATTGGCAGCATATCCTTTCAACTGATTAGTGTGATCCTCTTTTTTATTATTATTTGGTTTGCGCATATTCTTCAACGCTTGTTGAGCTTATTATTTGGTGAAACCGGCGTTGACAATGAAGATATGTCTACGGCTACTAAAGGACAACACTCCCGTCTGCTTATTACCCGCCTGTTGGTACTGATCGGTGGCTATATGTTGGCTATTGCCGCTTCAGGCTTGCCTATTGACAAACTAACCTTCCTGCTGGGTGCATTAGGTGTAGGTATTGGTATGGGGCTTCAAAGTATTGTAAATAATTTTGTGTCAGGCATTATACTGATTTTCGATGGATCATTGCAAATAGGAGATGAAATTGAAGTAAGCGGACAAGCCGGTAAAGTGAAAGAAATAGGATTACGTGCCAGTACATTGTTTACGGCAGATGGTGCCGAAGTCATTATCCCGAACGGGAATATCCTGTCTCAAAATATTGTAAACTGGACATTCAATAATGATGAAAAAAGAATTATACTTTCATTTTCACTCACAGGCAAAGAGTTGGATGCCAACATAATGAATGAAATAATAAATGAAACCATCAAAGAGATCCCGAATGTTATTGCAAAGAGAAAACCAGTAATATTATATACGAAAGTTGCACAGGATACCTGTACCATTACTGTGAGATTCTGGAGCAAGATCAGTCATACCGATCTGGTAAAAAGTGAAGCGATGTTGCAGTTGAGTGCTGCTTTTGCTGCTAAGAAAATTGGATTTGAATAATTCATCCGGTTGAATTGAACGGTTTAACGGATCATTTCCATGAATCACATGAAAAACAGGTTGGAGCATTTGCTTAAAAACTAAATTTCCACAAGTAAACTATTTACATAATCAAGATCAAAATCGTTGGGATCAAAGATATCCTCCCGGTCTTCCATTCCCATCCATTCATTCATTTCTTTATATTCTTTATGAGAAGGGTCTTTTAAAATTTCTTTCAATCGTTCATACCCCCTTGATCCGCCACAATCTTCGGGTGGACAAGCACCTTTACCAGCCAGACAAGTCGCTTTCGTAATTTTATCCGGAAGTATTTTCTCCAATAAGATACTGTGTACCCAATCATCTCCAAAGTCATAGATGTAGGTGTATTTCTGAGCTTCGGCAGTGAATACCGAAGTTAATTTCGTCTTCGAAGCATTCATACCCGGCTTCTCCCAACCATCTTCTGTCGGGTTGGCTATTATTGGATTGGATCCATATCCTGAAGGCGAAAACTGATAGAGATGATAATTAAACCACCCAAACGCCTCCTGAATTACTAAATGAAATTGCTCAAAAGTAAAGCTCTCGGGAACAATTACTTGCCTCCATACCGGTGGCTTTTGTATATTCTTAAGTTGAATTCTGAATTGAAATGCCATATCAATTACTTTTTGTCAGTAAAAATTCATATTGCTGAGATATATGTTGCAAAAATAAATAATTTAATGGATAAAGAGTAAACTGGATTGTTATAATATCATTTCTTTCATTTATGGAATACTAAACCCAATTTATTTTAATAGTTTATAAAGTTACAGATGAAGGTAAATGTCTTGCTATTAAAGACTTGATTTATATCTGTAAATAAGTAGTACAAACAATTAAATATTGTATTATCATTCAAATAAATACAACATTCTAATCCTTTTTAAGTCTATATTCTTTTTAAAGCAGTATATTCGAATGAATTCATATTTTCAAAATTTAGAACTAAGCAGCAACCTACTTTTTTGAAGGTTACTTTTAGCTGCATTCCTTATTAGAAGTGATATTTTCTATAAATATTTCACCTTTTTTTTTAACCCAACTTTGATATTTCAATACGATTATTTATTTTTGTAAAAGAATCGGTAAATTATTCCTGGTTGAATTGTACTATTTAAAATTGAGATATTTTAGTCTCATTTTTACGAGTTTTCAAATTCGGCTTAATTTTATAGCTCCCTGCTTACGACTATAAACTACCAACTCCTTTCTGTTTTTTCTATTTATGTTTTATCTGTCGTTTTGATTAAGTTTTGATTAGGTTTTGGATCGGTCGGGTTTGCCACTTATCATTCATAATACATTCACTTATTTGCCATGTAACAACCATATATCTATTAAAGTATATGGCATTTATATCAATTTAACATTGGATAAATATCGTATTAGCTACGGATGCTAATCGGATGCAAAACCAATGATGAAACCATAAGAATAAATATTCCATATATGAAGTGAAAAGGACAGATGGTATCCGTTATCCCGGGCTAATTATTCGTTCTCAACAGAAAACTATTCCTGTATTTCCTTTTCACCGGTTATTGTCCTCCCACTTTATCTTAAAAACAAAAATTGGCTCCGGATGTTTACCTTGTATTTTTTTTAATGATGTATTAAAAATTATAGATTTAAAAATAAATGACATAATAGTTGGTTGTTCTATCATTATTGTTAATTTTGCGCGCAGTATTTTTTCTATACTATTGTGAACCGTCTTTTCTGTTTAAGAAGTATTAAATTTAACCGGAATTGATGATGATTGATTGAATCTTATGTTTTGTGAAAATGGTGTTGATGCTTAATTTGGAAATCAGATACGCATACCTGAAAAATGATTAATTCTTAGTTGTCTTTAATTGTTATAATCGTATAAAATAAAGAATATCAACTTTATGATCCTGGCAATATTAATCTTTACCATCCTGGTTCTGGTGCTCCTGATATCCTGGGCAAAAGTGAATACACTTCTTGCTTTCCTGATCAGTTCAATTCTTGGAGCTATCCTGTTGGGAATACCTGTTCAAAATATCCCACTATCCATAGAGAAAGGATTAGGCAGTATGCTTGGTTCACTGGCGATTATCGTGGTACTTGGGGCTATGTTTGGCAAACTGGTATCCGAAAGTGGAGCTGCACAAAAAATTGCAACTGTATTAATGAGGCTATCTGGCAAAAAATACATTGCCTGGGCTTTAATGCTTACCGGATTTTTAGTCGGAATTCCATTATTCTATAATGTTGGTTTTGTATTGCTTGTACCGCTTATATTTTCAGTGGCCCATCAATATAAATTGCCGGCTGTTTATGTTGGCATATCACTTTTAGCTGCATTATCCGTAACTCATGGTTATTTACCTCCTCATCCTTCACCCTCAGCATTAGTCCCAATGCTTGGCGCCAACATGGGAAAAACACTAATGTATGGATTGATTGTAGCCATTCCTTCGATGATCATTGCCGGTCCGTTGTTTGCTAAAACACTTCGTAAAATACCTTCCCATCCACTCGAAACGTTTATAAAGGAAGCGATGCCCGTTGATAAACTCCCGGGGACGTTTAATAGCTTCTTTACGCCCCTTTTACCGGTGCTAATGATTGCCCTGTCTGTTTTTTTACCACATCTTTCTACAGGTAACGGACAAATGAGATCAATTTTCCTGTTTCTGGCCCATCCTATACTTGTATTGCTGATCTCTTTGTTGTATGCCACCTTTTCGCTTGGAATCAAACAGGGGTTCAGTATGAAAAAAATCACGGCATTCTATGCAGATGCCATAAAGGATATTTCAGTTATCCTGATGATAGTGGGGGGTGCCGGAATTTTGAAACAGGTTTTCATGGATAGCGGTGTTAACAATGAAATTGCTAAATTGTTAATTGGATTGAATATCCATCCCTTGTTGTTAGGTTGGCTGATTGCCATGGCGATAAGGGTAGCTGTGGGCTCCGCCACAGTAGCCGGACTGACTGCTGCAGGTATTGTTGCGCCGTTGGTTGTTGCCACCGGTGTAAATCCTAATTTGATGGTTCTGTCTATTGGTGCCGGTAGTTTAATGTTATCGCATGTTAACGATTCAGGTTTCTGGATGTTCAAGGAATATTTTAATCTTAGTTTAAAAGACACGGTTCGATCCTGGACGGTTATGGAATCGATAGTCGGGAGTGTAGGGATAATTATTATTCTGTTGTTGGATAAAGTCGTATAGGGAAACTTACTGTGTTCCATCATGCAATCTGCTCATTTATTGTTGTTTTGACTCTTTTACGTTTTTAAATAATCATCCGATATAGAGAATACGGTCTATTTTTAAAATTGTTCATTCCTGTTTATATTAATAAATAAACTATTTAAATGAAAAAAAACACTCAAAATTCAGAGATCAGTTTATATTTAAGCTATTTAAGTGATCATAAGTTGTCGGAATTTCTATCAGACAGAACTATGGTAGATCTGAATTTTGATGAATTATTTGATTATCTCGATCATACCACATCAAAGGTCGGACAACAATATTTTTATGCAAAGCTTCTTGCAATGAATTTAGTTCCGTATTCTACTGAACATGAAATAATTACCAATAAGTTTAGCTCAGATCCGGATTTTGCACTTCAAACTGAAAAACAACTAAATAAATTAGGGAAACGTCAAGCTTACAATATTATTTCATTGTTTTCGAAGGAATTACCCAACGCCTCTAAGATATATTCGTTTTTTATATATATCCTCAGGTTTATGCCACTCACCTTTGCACTCTTATTATTCGTTTTTCAGTTAAATTTCTGTATCTACTTATTGGTACTGTCCTTAATTGTAAATCTGGTGATCCATTATCTGAATAAAAGTGTGCAAATCCCTTTTGAATATGCCATACCACAGCTATTGATACTGGTTAAATGCTCCGAAAAGTTAGCTGAAGAACCCGCATTCGTATCTCTGTCCAAAGACATATTAAAACATGTAGATACTTTAAAGCCTGTTTCAAAATCATCCGCCTTATTTAATGTTGAAAATTTGTTGATGAGTGATTTTGCGCTAGTGGCTTACATGATTACGGAGTTGTTGAAAGTTGCAACACTCTCGGAGCCCTACTTATTTTACAAAACAATCCGGTTAATCCGAGGAAAACAAAACGAAATAAAAGAATTATACTGTTTTGTCGGGTTAATTGATTCACTGCTAGCTATTTCCAAAATCAGAATTTCTGAAGCTTATTATTGTATTCCTTCCATAGATGAAAAGAATGAGAAGCTTTCGTTCACCGATTTATACCACCCTTTAATTGAAGGATGCGTTGCTAATAGCCTCTCTGTTAAAAACAAATCGATATTACTGACCGGTTCGAATATGTCGGGCAAATCTACCTTTATTCGTACTGTAGGCGTAAATGTACTCCTGGCACAAAATATAAATACCTGTTTTGCCCATCGGTTTAACTTTAAGCAATCCCTGATTCTGCAGTCAATGATTACGGTAGGTGATGATCTGATGAATAGTAAAAGCCTTTTTTTTGAAGAAGTTCTTATTATGAAAGAAATGTTGATCAGCAGCGAAACAGGACAACATATTTATCTGCTGGATGAAATTTTTAAAGGAACGAATACACTGGAACGCATATCAGCAGCAAAAGCTGTTTTATCTCATTTAATAAAAAACGGAAATATTGTTTTTGTATCCACCCATGACATTGAATTGACCGAATTGCTGGATTCTGAGTATGAACTCTATCATTTCTGCGAACATTTTAACCAGAATGAAGTGGAATTTGATTATCTGCTTAAACCCGGGAAGTTGACAGCTTTTAATGCAATCAAAATATTGAAGATGAGTGGGTATGCGGATAAGATTATTGAAGAGGCCATTTTGACGATTAATAAATTGATGGATCAGAAAGTTGAATTCATAGTGTCTGATAAAGATTAATATATTGATCTGTAAATTTTTATAAATATATTTCAAAGTCGTTTATGGATTTAGCGGGAAAGAGATGCACTAACTAAACATATTGAATCTCATATGATGAATCTTGTAATTGGGATCAGCCAGCTTACTTTATCCTTCATTTCATTGAATTGAAAGCTTTCCTTCCCTTTAAACGGGAAATTACAAAAACAAGGGATGAATGAATTGTCCTGTTAATTTTGAAAATAGTTTTTTTATAAATGTATATACTCCATTCTTTTATTGCTAAAAGAGATTCATCCTGTTTTATAACATCGAAAACTAATTTGTCTAAAAATACCATGTTTTCATTCTTATATAATTGACAAACAATGATTTTTAAAAGAAGGTTGTCCAAAAAAAAATTAATTAATATTTGGCAGTTAATTTTATTGTTGTTAATTTTACGCACTTAATTCTTTCAGATTATTAGTAATCATGTTTTCTAAATTACTATCTCTCATTTATCAGCAGGGTTTGATTCAAAATGAATTATTTAACGACCCACTTACATGAAATGTTTAAACTAAATTATTGCGTATACTACTTCCATCCTTTTTATATCAACTTTTAATCCAAAGACGACAGTTGAAGGATTACAAAATTCATATATCTGTTTGTGCTTAAATTAATAGAATTAAATAGAAATCAATTATGTCTCAACATTCTTATTACGAATCCAGAATAAATTTACTTGAAGCAGAAAATAAAACACTTAAAAATAAGAGTCTATTATTTTCATGGATCAGATTAGCACTTTTCATTTGTTTTGTGGCATTCATAATTTTGTTTTTTACAGTAGTTCAATCTTATTTATTTATAGTATTTTCTTGTTTGTTTTTAATTCCATTCATCGTCATAGCTATTAAGCATAATTCACTTGAAGATACTATATTAGTTCTTTTTTATAAAATTCAAATTAATAAAGACGAAATTCTTTTTCTGAATCATGACTATCTTCAACGTAAATCCGGAAAAGAATTCGAAGATATCAATCCCTATTTATCGAATGATTTTGATCTTTTTGGGAAAGGATCTTTATTTCAATACTTTAATCGATGCAAAACAAGTATCGGTCAAAAAATGTTGGCTCAAAAACTATGTTTTCCCGAGAAAGATACAGATCTGATAGTAAGAAAACAATCGGCGATTAAAGAACTGTGCAATAAAAACGATTATTTGCAAAACTTTCAATCTTATTGTAAACTTATATTCGAAAATAAAAATGAAATTAGCATTTTGCTGGAATGGATAAACGAGCCTGATGAAGATTTTAAAAAAAGTAGAAGTATTGCCATTCTATTAGGTTCTTTGAACATTCTATGGTTGATTTTATCAGCATTGGGTGTTTTAACCTGGTCCTCGTTTATTTTACCCATTTCACTTTCACTACTTGTCATTCGTTTTTATAAAAATCTAATCTCAAGATATTATTCAAAAATCAACAATACTGTCGGAATCTTTGCCAAATATGCAAAAGTGCTAAAACTGATTGAAGATGAGCCTTTCGAGTCAGAATATCTCAGGTCTCTTCAAAGTAACCTGAAGGTACATGAAACTAAAGCAAGTGATTCTTTAAATTCATTGTTTAAAATACTCAATGCATTTGAAATACAAGGTAATGCATTAATATCATTTCTATTAAACTCATTTTTTCTCTTTGATATTCATGTCTGTTACCGGCTTCATGTATGGCGAAAAAAACAAAGAGAAGAGGTAGAAAAATGGTTTTCAACTATAGGTGAATTTGAAGTGTTAATAAGCTTTGCTTCTTTTTCATTTAACAACATAGAAGATGTCACTTATCCAACTCTTACAAAAGAGGACGAATTTCAAATCGATGCTGTTGAATTAGGACATCCATTATTGCATCAAGACATTCGTGTAAATAATGATTTCTCTGTTCATGGAGTGCCTTCAATACAAATTATTACCGGTGCTAATATGGCCGGGAAGAGTACTTTTCTACGAACATTGGCTGTAAATCTTTTAATAGCGATGAATGGGGCACCCGTTATTGCAAAAAAACTTTCTTTTTTCCCCTGTGATATTTTATCAAGTATTAAAGTTCAGGATTCACTTACAAACAATGAATCGTATTTTTACGCAGAACTATTACGCCTGAAAGATATAATTGAGCATGTCAAAAGTAATCCAAAAACATTGGTGATACTCGATGAAATACTGCGTGGTACGAATACAAAAGACAAACTGGCAGGTTCAATAGGAATACTAAAGAAATTGATGAATCTGAATGCAATGGTTATTATTGCTACTCACGATCTCTCAATTGCAGAATTGGAAAATATATATCCCGGTATAGTGATTAATAGTTGTTTTGAGGTTGAACTTACTGATGATCAATTATTCTTTGATTATAAACTTAAACCTGGAATCAGTAGAAAGCTAAATGCTTCTTTCCTAATGCAGAAAATGGAGATTATTGATTAATTGTATTTTGTCAAATTTCTTCTTTTTCAAATAGTGCATATTTTGTAAAGTTAAAGCTGTTGTTTTAATTCCAAAATTAACTATAAAATGACTCAACTCTTCCCTTCCGAATTTATCGAAAATACTTACATAATAAGAAAAATATAGAGATTACTTCAATTCTTTCCTTTCGTCTGATTTGTTAGACAGAGGGAAAATATTTGTTTACTTATTTCGCGAATATAGTGTGTTTAACTACCAGCTTTAAGTTGTTTTGTCTGTATTATTAACATTAATTCAATAAACAAAAATCGAAAAATAAATTACAAAAAAAACGGTATATGAAGAAAAATATTTTTATGATGGTGTTTATCGCCTTGTTTTTTATTGTGAGTGCGCATGCACAATTGCTTTGGAAAGTATCGGGGAACGGGTTAACGAAACCAAGTTATCTGTTCGGAACCCATCATTTAATTGAAAAGGATCAGATAAAGGATTTTGATAAAATACTGACTTTGTCGGGTCAGGCAGATGCAGTTGTGGGTGAAATGGATATGACCGATATGGCTTCCATGAATGTGAAAATTATGCAGAGTGCCGTTATGCAGGGAAAGAATATTAAAGAAATGATCAGTGCCGAAGATTATGTTTTAGTGGATTCGGAACTGAAACAATTGATTGGTGCCGGATTGGATCAGTTAGGTGCATTTAAACCAATGATGTTAGAAACGATGTATGGAGTTATGGTTTATTTAAAATCGCAAAATCTAACAAAACAACCTGAAGGAGTAGATATTTTATTTCAGAAAAAAGCCATAGAGAATAATAAACCGGTTATAGGGCTGGAAACGATCGAACAACAAACAGCCATATTATTTGATTCATTGCCTTTAAATCGGCAGGCTGAAATTTTAGTGAAGTCGGTAAAAGAGAAACAAAAAGAAATTGAACTGCTAAAACGACTGAATGAATATTACTTAGCGGGAGATTTACAACAGTTGTCTGATCTCGATAAAGAAGAAGATGATTTGACTCCGACAGAAAGAAAACCAATCTATGAAAACCGGAATAATAACTGGATGAAACAAATTCCAAATCTATTTGTGCAACAATCCTGTTTTGTTGCAGTGGGTTGTATGCATTTAATTGGTGAAACAGGTTTAATTGAGCAACTGAGAAAAGCCGGATTTAAAGTGGAAGGGATTGACAATTTGTAAACAGGAAACAGGAAAACATTAAACAAAGTTCTATTTGAAATCATTTTTAATTATTAAATATAAGTTAATAAATAGCTCCAGCATTAAATAAAGTTAAATTGAAATCTCAGGTATATTATTTAAACGTCTAATAGTAAATAAATTAAATTAGTTACATTTATTAAATATATATAAAATGCAGTACTATGTATTGCATAGTACTATAAACTATTATATTTTTGCATTGTTATTTGAAGAGCCAAGAGCCAAAATCAAAGAGCCAAAATCAAAGAGCCAAGAGCCAAGAGCCAAGAGCCAAGAGCCAAGAGCCAAAATCAAAGAGCCAAGAGCCAAGAGCCAAGAGCCAAGAGCCAAGAGCCAAGAGCCAAAAGCCAAGAGCCAAGAGCAAAGAGCAAAGAGAAAGAGCAAAGAGCCAAGAGCCAAGAGCAAAGAAGCGAAACGCAGAATGCAGAACTCTGAACTTTGAATACGGAACACGGAACACGGAACACGGAACGTAGAACACGAAACATAGAACACGAAACACGGAACACGGAACGCGGAACACGGAACGTAGAACACGGAACACGGAACAGGGAACACGGAACGTAGAACACGAAACACGAAACACGGAACGCGAAACACGGAACGCATAACACGGAACACGGAACACAGAACAAAAAACGCTGAACATAAAAATTGACAAGAATGATCACACTTAAAAACATCAACAAAACGTACGATATGGGTCA
>Ga0302285_10001258_pt1 | contig 13989 bp, 6 predicted proteins | sample III_Fen_E2_2_FD_200455 | JGI IMG/M metagenome (GOLD analysis project Ga0302285, IMG submission 200455) | Peat permafrost microbial communities from Stordalen Mire near Abisko, Sweden - III_Fen_E2_2 | ecosystem: Environmental > Terrestrial > Soil > Wetlands > Permafrost | place: Sweden: Abisko... | reverse complement strand
TCTTGTGTTGCTTCAATGACGGCGCTTTCATGATTTCAGTAAAGATTAGAAGATATTTAAATCCTCTTTTTAATGGGTAGAAAAATGGGATTCTTCTTGCTCTCTTTTCTTTTGAAAAAAAGTTCTTATTTTATCTATCTGCTACTCTTTTCTGGAATGTCTCTTAGGCGAATATTCTCGTTTATTGATTCTCGATATCTCACTGTTGTTCTTAGCATCACCATACTGGATTTGTAATATTCATCCGAGAATATGATAAATTTTTCCGAACACCAATCTTGATTTTTTTGCCTCTTCAAAAAGGGAAATAATCTAAATGGATTCTTCAGAAATTCTTAAATAAACAAAAACATCCACAACTAAAACAACACTTTAACTCTCTTACTCAAAATGTCTGAAGCACAATAATTATCTTTTCACCCTGATATTCAACGACTTTTAGAAGGAAATAATAAATGGCAAACATGGCTCCGTTCTTAAGGCAGCGAATTCCTAGAAAGCCTTGGAAAAGTACACGCTCCTAAATACCTTTATATTGGGTGCGTAGACAGCCGTGTCCCAATCGAGTAATTCACGAATGTGAAACCAGGTGAAATACTAGTCCACAGAAACATCGCCAACTAAGTCTCCAATGACACCTCTACAAACGCAGTGATTGAGTTTGCAACTTAAATTCTTCGAGTGAGCCATGTGATCCTCTGTGGACATTCTCATTGTGGAGGAATATCTACTGCTATTGCAAACCCTTAACTTGGGGACCTTACAGCATGGCTTCGTCCGGTAAATCTACATTATCAAGTGAACAAATCTTTCATTGATTCACTTTCATAAGATCGACAAATCGATGCTATGAGTGAAATTAACGCTGTGGAATAAGCTCTTAATGTCGCTAATTCTATGGGTTAAGCTGCATGGGTTTAAGGCATCCCATTCACGCTGCATACTTGGTTCTACCAGGTAAACACAGGCTCCATCAAAGACCTGAATGTTTCAGCTTCAAGTCGTGCCGAATTCCTGAGGAAATATGAAGAATTTCGTTAAAATCTAAGGAGATCACTCAAAGAATGATGGTCATTATTTTCCAAATAGTGGTGAAAATAACAAAAATTGTTGAATGTTTCATGTTGTAGAAGAAAAAATTTGATTGATCGACCATTTAAAAGTCTTAATAAATGATAATTTTTTCATTTTAACAATTTCACAAACAATTAGAAAAACAAGAGAAATTAATTTGTCAGATTCTGAATTCTTGATAACAAGTTAATTAAAATAACCTTCATTAGTTATCAATAGATTATCTTCCTAAAAGAAAATAACCCTTTAGATCTGAGAATCTCTTCAAACCACGCTTGTTTCTTCTAAAATTTCTTATTAAAGAGAAGTGAATTGTTTAAGTCCAGGCAGTGAGTTAACTAAAGATTTTTACAAATATTTTTCAAAAAGAGATAAGCTTAGATGATATTAGGAATTAAAAAAAAAATCTTTCTTTATTGGTTTTAGAAAGGCACACTCGAAGCTATCAAAGGATAAATGTTCTTGAAAAATGAAATTTATATTGCAGAATCCAGATTCTACATTGCTGAAAAAGAACCTACACGAAAATGGAGGACAAGGTATATGGTCATTCAAAAAAAACCATCTTTACAGAGCAGAGTCAGTCTCATTCTTAGATTAGAAGATCATTGAAGAGCAAAAGCTAGAATTTTTAATTAAGAGCCATTAAGAAATCAGATATAATCTGTAAAAGAATTAATCTAAAGCAAGCCATCCATTATTACTCGAATCTCCTTTGATCGAGCAACTTTTAAGATAATAAGAGAGATTAGATGACTTTTCTTTTCTTTTTCTCACTATTGATTTTTTTTGCCAACCGATGAAAATCGTTCTGTCAAAAAAAGTCCTTCCCCTAATGTTTTTTACCCATTGAACAATCGAGTCATTCACTAAACCAACTAATCTTTGTTGAGTTATCAGAGCAATGAATGAAATATCTGTTTTCCTCTTAATTATGTGGAAAAATTACTTCTTTTTAATTCCAGTAAAAATATTTAAATTTTTATTAATCAATACCATTATTCTTCTAGGAATTATTCCACTTTAAAGGCTCGAGAGATAGCTGTCAAAGATAAAATATTTAAAATTCAACAACATAGCCTAAAAACTACAATTCCCAACATATTCTCTAAAATCAAAATATCCCTCCTTCAAATGAGTTTTGAAAAAAAAACCTAAGAATTCTCCTTCCATCCTGAGATCGAGAGACTCCTTAATGGTAACAAAGTTTGGAAAGACTGGCTACAAGCCCAAGGAAGTGAATTCTTAAACAATCTTGCTCTTGTCCATTCTCCTAAATATCTCTACATCGGTTGTGTAGACAGCCGTGTTCCTATCGAAGAAATAACTGGTGTAAATCCAGGAGAAATCTTAGTTTTTAGGAATATTGCCAACTAAGTAATCAAAAGCGATCTTGCAACTGAATCAGTCATATAATTTGCTGTAGAGATCCTCAAAGTCAGGCATATTATTGTATGCGGACACTCTCATTGTGGAGGTGTTGGTGTTGGACATTAGCCCCTTCCATAATTCATGCACTTGAATAATTAGGTTGCGCATATTTAAGCCCTTAATAACAGGCACGTATAGCTACTAAATTCCTTGCCAACAAAGGAGGAAAGAATCGAGAAACTAAGTGAAATCAATGCTTTCTAGAATGCCTTCAACCTTACTGAGTTTAGTTCTGTGAGATAAGCTTGGAATTCAAATCAGTAGCTTTCTGTCCATGTATGGATATATACTGTCAATACTGGGAAAATTAATGATCTACAACTGTCATTTTCAAGTTAGGCTCAAGCACTTCAGAGATACAACTAATATTAAGAAGGACTTAGGATTTGATCTACTTAAATTTGAATCAATTAATTTTAGTGTTTTTATGTGTTACCAATTGTTCTTGATTAAAGCATAATGCTAATTGTTTGTTCTCGAATTTGGGGAAGAAGAATAATAAAGATACAAAGTGCGGGTATTGATTGATTGTCTTGGATCAGGTTTGATTAGTATTTTAGGTTTAAAAATTAAAAAATTTGATAAAAAAAAAAGGTTTAGCGCAAGAAATAGGAGACAAATGAGTGACCTTGCTTTGAAAATAGCAGAACAATCTAACAATAATTGCAGGTTTAGTCTTGCTTCCATAAAGGAATTTATTGCTTTGCTGAATGATTAGAAGAAGGAGTACACTAATTTAAGCTACAAAGCAAATGGATCGTCTGTGTTAGTGATTAAGGCTACATTGAAAGGATAAACAGAGGTGGCTCTGAAAGTGATTGAGTGGAAATGGGATGGATCTGATGAGTTTGAGAGAATTAAATTGTATTTTACCAATTTTAAGTACCTTACAGGTTCTAATTGCTTTCTAGCAGTCTACGATCTATTCTTCCTTGGATAACAGCATCGAGATGTAGAATAGAATCTGAATGAAAGTTTGAAGCTTCATGAGAATGGGTATTTGGTATAAGTACTAGAGTTGTGTTCAGGTAGTTTAAGAGATATCCTCCAAGAATCTGAGAAGAATGGTAGCATAACGGACAGTCTTAAGGAAAGTCTAGTTATTCAAATACTTGACGCAGTGAACCTACTTAATTAAAGACATATTAGTTATGGAAATATTAGTCTACGAAATTTCTTAATAGCATCAAGCTAAAATTCATAAGTTTAGCTAAAAATGAGTGATTTAATAAGTTTTAATTACAATACCCTAATGAATTAGGTATCTGTGAAGAATAATTTAAAATCTATCTTCCCAATGACTGACATTGAATTACCCTCCATTGAATCTAAACTTGTTTCTTTAGGGATAGCATTATTGGAATTAGATAACTTTGGTAAATTTGATGCATCGAAAATCTCTAGCTCTGACCTTATTTAGCTTCAAGAAGGGAAATTATTCGAAAACCATCAGATAAACAGAAATTCGTAGATTTACAAGATAGCTTGCGTGTTTTTGGGTAAGATAAATACAGACACCAGCAGCATTTACAGTGACACTGTTCGTTCAATGCTTTTGCTGCTTCTGAACCAATCCCCTGAATATATGAAAATTCCTTTGTTTTCAGTAGTTCTGAAAAGCTAGATAGACTTAATTAACATGTAAATCTAGCCTAAGCCAAGGAATTAGCCACATGACTATCTGAGATATGTAAGTAAACAACCAAAACTCAAGAACCTAATGAATTTTCTTAATTCCAACGAACAATCTTCATCTATTAGCCATTGTCTTACACCTGAGTTACTAAAATCTGCATTGATGATAATGCTTCAATGGGAAGATTTCTCTGGAGAATACGATGTACTCAATGTTGGAGTTAACTATGCTGTCTTTGGAGTGACAAATCTACCCCACAACCGCTAATCCGTCCTTAAGCTTTCTCTTTGCTCCAACAAAGCAGAAACAATCAGAGAAATAGGAATCATGCGGATTTGTTAAACTCCGTATATTGTTAAGTTCTATGGACATAGATTTTTTACAGACACAAACAACAATGAATTTGCCGTCTATGAGCTCGAACGGTGTCAGTATTCCCTGGTGAGACATCTCGAATAGCAGAGAATTACAAGGATTTAGTATTCCGATGATTAAAAGCAACGTCTAATTCTTTAAATCATCGATTCAGTCAATTTCCTTCACTAGAATAGAATTCTCCACAGAAATATCAATCTTGAAAATTTCTTAATCGCCAAAGATGACTTAGGACAGCCTGTTGTTAAACTCAGTAATTTCAGTCATGCAGGGTATTTGCAAATGAAAACTTGGCTAGATATTGATTTAGGGAACAAGAATGCAAAACTCAATTATTATTCACATTTTAACTGCATTATCTCGTAGCATAAAAGGGAATCTCCATTGTATTTTGCTCCCGAAAAACTAGAAAACCCTAAATCTACAACATTAAAGTCAGAGATCTTTTCAGTTGGGTTATGTATCCTTCTCCTAGAGAATTACCTTATGTTTTCTGAAGAACAATTAGCTGAGAAGTTTGTTTCATTTATTGATCCACATGTTGACATTTGTTCAGACAAGAGATTATCAGGGAAAACAGATAAGGGAACAATCTGCAATAGTGTAGCTAAATATTTTCTAAGATATTTTCCTAATTAAAGATAATCTCTGAGTGATTTCATTAAGAAATGTGATGAATCTTGCAGTGTTTTCTCGAGGGAATCTGCGATGAATAACTATGAATAATTTAAATAAAACTAAACTTGCTTAAATGTAAATTCGAAATAGCCAGCTAAAGACTTCTTGAAATTGTTATCCACGCTGCCTCGAAGGGTAGATTTCACCAGCTTATCAAGCATTTCCCTTTCTTTAGATAACACTAATATTGAAGACACTCAAGCAGCATCTTTGTTATCTGATTTCTCTGATTTCATTAATCTTTCAAGTCTATCACTCAACTTAGATAACAATTTGATCAGTGATACTGGTGCAGAAGTTCTCCTGTCTCCTTTAGTAGGTTTTACCAATCTATCAAGAATATCTATTAGCTTACGTGAAAACTCGATTGGAGACATCGGAGCAAAATCTCTGTTGGTTCCCCTGGCTAAGCTCAAAAATATATCAAGTTTGTTATTAATCATTTCAGAGAACGATATCGGAGCCCTTGGTGCGAAACATCTGCTGTCTCCCTTGGCAGATCTCATTAATCTTACAAGTTTATCCCTTAGCTTGTGGAACAACAGCTTAGGAGTAAATGGAGCTAAGTCTTTGCTGTTACCCTTAAGAGGCTTAATAAATTTATCTGATTTTTCACTGGATCTTTATCGCTGCTCAATTCGAGAAATTGGGGCATAAAATCTTCTGTTACCATTAGCTAATCTTACGAATCTAGTAAGCATATCGCTTGATTTATCTCAGAACTCAATCGGATAGAGTGGTGCGCAGTCTTTATTATCGCCTCTGGCTAATCTAATAAATCTATCAAACATATCCCTTAACCTTTATTTTAACTCAATCTAAGATATTGGAGCATAGGGTTTGTTATCTCCACTTGCAAATCTCATCAATCTCTTTAGCATATCTCTCAATGTAGAATTCAACTAGCTTCGAGACATAGGAGCATAATACCTTTTATCCCCTGTTGTTAGTCTCATTAATTTATCTAGCATATTTCTCAATGTAGATAGCAACTTTATTGAAGAAAACGGAGCAAAATACCTTTTATCTCATCTAGCAAATCTTCCCAGTTTATCTAATCTATAACTAGAAATTCAAGATAACCAAATAGGACCAGTAGGAGGATAGGTTCTGTTATCTCCTTTATCTAATCTGATCAATCTCTCTAGGATTTCACTGAAGCTCTGGGGGAATTCTATTGGGCTTAGTGCGACTACTTCTTTGTTTTCGCCTTTAAGAAATCTCAAGAATTTATCATCGATTTCGATTAAAATATGGAATAACAAAATCGATGACATTGGTGCCAACGTTCTGCTGACTCCTTTAGTTGATCTTAAAGTTAATTTTTTCCTACTGAAAATAACTCAAGGAATGGTTTTTTATTGACACAAAAAAGAAGACACCTTAGTTACTATAAAAGATAGTTAAGATAGAACTATTCAAAATGTAGTTGTCACTACTGAAATTCTTAAGGCAAAGAGAAATAATAATAAGAATAGGAGAATCACTCTTTTTCTTCGCGAAAGATCTCAGGGAAGCGTAAGATTCCTGCGAGCGGCTAGGATTTCAATAGTATGCTACTTTTAAAAGCTGCAGTAAAGATCAGTAGATTCTTAAATAATTAATTTCAGTCTTATTAACACTCGTTTGACCAAAACAAGGAGAGTTTGATTGAACACTAGATTTTCCTTTTGAAGAGAATCAACAGCAAGCTCCATTTTTTGATATTTAGAGCCAAAAATCAGTAAGAATCTATCAAATGCACAAGAAAATACTCAAAGAAAAATAAGAACTATCTTAAAATACAGAAACCAAATTTCTATTTAATAAAAACAGCTTATTAGAATCAATTATCCAATTGAGATTTGGGGAAAAAGGTTAAATCAATTAAACAAATGAAAAAATATGATATCAATTCATAGAAGATTCATCAAATCGATTTCAATTATTCTTAAAAAACACACAATAGTTGTTAATTCTCTCACATTTTTTCATCAAATTTACTAACTGTTCTCATACTAGTAATTCTCATTATGTCACCTGAGTTACACATAGAAAGGAAGAATCGATAGTCTACTTTCGGGTCTATTTTATTCGGGTCATCTAGCTCTGTGATTGTGGAATAATCAGGGAGGGACCCGACTCTAAGGAACTTTTGATTTAAATCTATTCTGACTTCAAAACTGTGCTTACCTGCCTCACCAAAATTATTAATCTTTGTTTGATTATACCCCAAATTATTATTTCTTGATTGCATTTGACTACCCTTAATGTACTTAGATAAACCATAGCCATTAGAGTAATCATAGTAACACATGTTTTAGAAATATGCACCATTATAATCCTTTTCTTTGTCTTTCACAAGGCCAAAGAAGAACTGTTTATCACCATTTCTTGAATTCTATTCTAGTTCGATGTGCAAAATGTACTTTTTCAAAGGATTGATAATAGGATCAATAAATACTTAATCAAACTCACCATTATCATAAGTTCCTTATTTGACTTAATAAATTGAATTACCAACTTTAGTTATTTCCATCTACTGAGAATTATTATAAGTGGATTTTATCAAAGTAACTTGTGATTGTTAGATTGATTATTGAAAGAATTTGATGGTTTTGAGATTTTCGATCATTTCTAAGGCGATTCTATTGGGTTTTTCAGACGAGAATTAAGATACAGCCTCATACTAGTCGATAAGATTCTCCATTACCTTTCTGTTTTCTTCAGATTTGTTCCACTTCTCTTTTATGAAGCCATCGAGTTCCTTCTCAGCACTTTTTTTCTCAGAAAGTATCAGCTCCTTCAACTTCTCTACTTCCGCAATTCTCACGTATCCTTCTAATAATTATTAACTTACTTTCTCTTACAATATCAAGGATTGTTTGGCTCGTTGTTCTGCTGCTTTTACTTCTTTCTCAAAATCTTCTCTCAGTTTCTTAAAATAAGCCCCAATTTCTTCTAGATGTTATTGTAAGTTAGTATCTCTTAGCCTGTCTGATAGCTCCTGATCTTTCAATGGAGGATAAGCCTCCAAGATATCATACTTATTTGCTGCTAAAACGCAACTCATTGATACCAGATTTGAGAATGGGATTGACTGCTTCTACACACAATTAAAGCACACAAATCTATCTTTGGAATTTCCATCGAGGCAAATAAAATCGCATGGAAATTTCGTTCTTTGCACCTCCATGTTAGTCCTTACTTTTAAATTGACTTATTGGCATCCATTTTTCTATCTTTTTCTTTTGTTTTTCTTCTTAATTTCATAAGATTAATTCCAAATTGGTGCTCCCCTCTTCGCAGATAAAGCAACTCAAACCCCCACAAAATAGAGAATTAAAGATCAGAAATAATAACAATCAATCATTTGGAGGCATTCTTTAAAATATCACAAGAATATGTCATTCTTTCAAGCCAATTATCTTTCTAGTATTATTAATTCTCACCTGATCTCCTTAGAGAAACATAGAAAAGAAGAATAGATAAGATACTTTCGGGTCTATTTTCTTATCTTTTTCTTGAGATTATCTGTATTTAACCAATCAGTGCTCTTCAACAAATGAATAAATCAACTAAAACTCCATAAATTAAATACCTAAAATGCAAAAATCTTTTTTTTTTAACAAAAAACTAAGTAAAACAATCCCTCCATACTATTAGTCCAATTAACGTCAAGCTCATCCAACCACCTGTTGAAAGATGATGATAAACGCTTTGGGATAATTAAAGATTTTTTTTCTTAATAATCTTATTTTTCGCGTGAAAATTAGTTCATAATGAATATAATTTTTTTTTAGGGTTTCCTAGTTTTTAGTCATTTTAAATGGATTTACCAAACCACAACAACAAACATTGTATTTTACAAGGATAAAACTTTTCTATATATTAAATTCAGCTTTTCTTCCCTTTGTGTTTATCCTCATTCTCCAATTTTTATCGCTATCTTTGGTTTACCTTTATTCAGTTTATCTAGCAACACGCATGCTTTGCAGACCTCATTCGAAGACACGAATCCACACAATTTACAGTTCATTTTCTTCGGCATTTTGATAGTAGCGTTGATAGTGATTTACTCTGCCGAATGAATAATGTCTATAATCGATGTTGCTCTGACTCTCTCTAGATCTTTAATAAGTTCTCGCACATATCCTCGATAGGCATTTGGTGAATAAATACATTCCGTCGAGAAATACACTAATTTCTTATGATACGCATATAACACTATCTCCTTCTCATAAGTGTACTTAAATGGCTTAACACGTGCTATGTGATCATCCTCATCGTCACCACCGTCACCAGTAGTGATCTAAACACATCTGCCAAGACGAAAAAAGTCACCACGAGAGATGTTCATGAGAATCGTTTCCGCAATATCATCAGCGTTGTGACCAGTGAGAATCTTAGAACATCCAAGCATCTAAGCACCTAAAGAGAAAAAGAAAGACAAAGATATAAGAATAAACAAATCTTTAGAGAGTATTTACCTCTATCTAAAGCTTATCTTCTGAAGACTCCACAGAATGTGCAATTATTATTGAGTCCAATTTACTTGACGATCTCATCCATCGTCCATCCATAGAGATCTTTATACGAGAGGATCTTTAATTCTAAGCCATATGTCTTTTAGTTATCCTTGACAGTCTCAAGCGAGTCATCACGATATCCAGTGATGCCCTCATCGATGCTCAACAAGATTAATTCTAATCCGTAGTCATATTTTTTATTCAAAAGATTCATTACGTGAGCTAGGACTGTACTGTCTTTACCACCGCTTGCACCCATAGCTATTTTCTCACCCTGAAGAAAAGAGCAAAGAGGGTATTGATGATGAAAGGGAAAGTATGCAGATAAATATGTGTTTTGGAATGTAAATGCATACCCTTTTGAATAGCTTATTTGTGATGATTGTCTGATGGATTTCTTCTTCAAATGCAGTGTAGAAGCATTCTTAACAAATCAGCTTCCCTGTCTTAGGTCGAACAATGAAAGCTCTCTTATCATTGCAGCTCTCGCAGATCTTTACCATTTTAGTTATTTGTAAATCCTTAGTGATTTAGAAACAGTGAATCAATGTATATTTTTTAGGTTAATATTAAATTTGATGGAGAGGAACAATATTTTTGATTAGATTGTCCCTTGTAAAAGAAACAAAAAGGCGCTGCTTTAATCAAATAGATACTTTTAGACTCGATAGAAGGAGGGTAGTAGGGGTAGTTAATTAATATAAGCAATAGAAGGAATATTATGTTTCTATCATAATCCAACAAATCTGAAAATGCTAGATTCAATGACTGGAGATTCAATATTAGAAGTGTTTTAGACTTTAAAAGGTAGAATGATAATATGATTTTAAGAGTTTAATAATAGATAAAAATGAAATTCAAACAAAATGAAAAGATTGTTAATATAATTTGGTGTTTATATATTCTTATGTTTGATTTAATAATTAGATTTTTTAGTCTGAGTGGGACTAATTCTTTTTAAAGAAGTGTTTGTCTGCTTCTATTCCCATGAACTTTCTTCAATACACATCTAGTTCTTTGTTTGCAGCGAGTTTCTTCATTTCTGAGAAGAATTAAGGCCCGTGCGATGTGATCAACTTATTGAAATAGCCTATTTTATAAAATGGGAGAAAAATCAAATAATTGTAAGTATTTTGGTTTTATTATTTTCTTGGATTATTTAGAAAAAGAGAAAGAGTTGTTTGTTTTACCAGTGGTATCATTTAAGAGCTTAAGTGGTGTATCGAATTCCTTAAGATTTCCAAGATCGAGAACTAGGATTTTATCGTATTAAATGATTGTTTTCAGTCTGTGGGCGATCGTTATCACAGTTGTCTAGGAAAGAAAAAAGAATTAATAATGTTCGAAGATATTTTTCTTTCTTGAACTTACTCCTTGTAGTTCTTTTTTGATCATGTATTGAATTAGCTTATCAGTCATCTCATCGATGCTCGCAGTAGCCTCGTCCATTAGTAGTACCTTCGGCTTTTTCTAGAATAGGATAAAAAGAAAATCACTCAATTTGAGATTGTTTTCAATTTAAAAATAATTATTATTTTTTCTTTTCTCTTTCTTATTTTTACAATGATAGCCCTTGCAATGCATATGAGTTGTCTCTATCCTAGAGAGAAATTAGCACCACCTCCATCTACTTTGATATCTAGCTTCTTCGCGATCATTTAATCCATAGCGAGATTCGGGTTATTAGAAATATTCGAATTCTGCTATTAATGATTGATCTATTGCTGAACATCAATTGCCTATTGCTACTCTAGTTACTATTGCTAAGCTGAATGGCTATTTGGCTTATCTTTATGTTCCTTTTCAAGTTATTTCTCTAAAATCCCTGTGAGTTAATCCCAAATCTCAACTTTCTTAAGAATCTCTGCGATTTCACTGTTTGAGTGCTTATTAAACGGATCGATGTTAGATCTAACCGTTCCAGTGAACAGCAGTGGATCCTATGGGATAATTGTAACTTTATCTCTAAGTTCATGCAATCCGATATCACGAATGTTGACATCGTCTAATCTAATCTATCCAAGAACGGAATTGCTGTCTGCTGCTAATTCTAAGATTCTCATTAACCCTAAGGTCATAGTTGATTTACCACTGCCAGTTCTTCCAACCACTCCGATTTTCTCTCCTTTGGAGATACTAAACGAAATCCCATTGATGACTTGGGGCAGTTCTTCTCTGTATTTATATGTGACATTCTCAATCGCATATTATCCTTAGCTTGGCCATTTTTCAGGTGCTTTTTTCTCTCTCCAGCTGTTTTCTTGAGGGTTATGATCGATGTATTAAAGCATTCTGACAACTGCATTCATACCACTTTCGGTATCGGCTACCATTTTTAGTGTGAAACTCAAGATAGAAGATATAGAGAAACTCCAAGATAGAGCTAACCCGATTAAGGAAGAATTTGATTAATAATTGAAACTCTTGCTCAACACACCGAAATATGCTGTGCCACTGATGATAACAAGTGCGAATAAATCAGTCATCACAGATATCCAACGGTTTGTGTAGTTCATGTTCGTAAAGCTCACCACGTAATCTCGCTGTCTGTAATTTTAATAAAAAATAATAGCATTTAAAATCTTCGAAATACAAATTAATATTAGCAATCGATTATTTCTCTCTGAATTCACGGAATATTGAAAGCATCTTCGATCTTAAAATATCCATCGAATCATTTCCCCCTTTTGTTGTTGTTGCAAAACTTAACATCATCTTCATGATAATTTTACCTTACAATCATGTTCTCAACGAACTATCTCTACTTATTAAACGCTCTGATTACATATAATCCATTGATCGATTCTTAAAAGGCAGAAATCACAGGTGCTCTCATGTTTGCTTCGATTCTTTTGATTTCTCGAGCAGACAGCAAATAATACTTAATCACTCTCACATAGAGAACCAGTGCGATTACAAAAACCACTAAGAACAACGGTAGAATCACACTGATCATACATGTCGCAATCAACGTAATCACATTCGTCAAAGCGAATTCCATGTTCCAAGGTAATGTACTATCCAAATCATCCTAATCTTTCGATGTCCTAGCAACAATTCTAGCTGTCGGTGTAATGTCGAACCAAGAAAGAGGAGTATGCAGTAGTTTCTTCAGTAGCTATTGCTAGAATGCACCTGAACTGCGAAGACTAAACACACCGAAAGTATATCCTCGTAGGAAGATAAATATCCCTGCTAAGACACTTAAACCTGCATAAACACCGATGTACACACCATTCTTTAAATCAGGGTATGCTCTGTCACTCCACTACCCAATCCACCAATCCGCCAGCATCTTGAAGCCCTACGCGGAGATGTACATCGTTAACATTAAGATAGTTGTTGGGATTCCACTGAAATTAATGTATTTCCCATATACAGCCATAGGTACAGCACCAGTCGCTCGTTCTTCAATTTGGACGGATTTCCCAAGTAAACCTTTCATTTCTTAAGTTGGTTTAACTAGCGTTTACACAGCTGTCCCTGCTACTACTCCAGCTGCTGGTTCTTTTCCAGATTCATTCTGTTTCTCCTTCGAGTTTCCTTATTATAGTTCTTCTTCTTTTTTCTCAACAACACCATCTCTTTTCTCATCCACATCAGCATTTATACTCTAATTCTTTTCATCTTTATCTCCTTCTTTCTTCACTTCCACTCCATTTTCTTCTTCTTTTCCTTTTACCTTAACCTCTTCGGTCTTCTCTGCAATCGTTTAACTCAATCTAATGTACTCCTTCCCATTTTTCGACAAATACTCATGACTTCCACTCTCCACAAGTTCGCCTTCTTTCATCACCACAACTAAACCAAAAAATCCATATTAAAATTCCCAAATATTTCCAATCCAAAAATCAATCTCTTACTTCTTTAAACTTATGGCATATAATGCAGTGCGTGTGTAACAAGAATCACTGTCTTCTTTTTCAGCGCTTTTAGTATCACTTGATCAAACACATTCTTCCCAACATGCGCATCCAACGCACTGAGACAATCATCGATTAGATAAATATCTGCATCAGCGTAAAGAGCTCTCGCTATTGCTACTCGTTATTTTTATCCACCGGAGAGATTTATCCCTCGTTCACCTATTTCTGTTAAATCCCCACCTGGGAGTACCTCACCATTACTGATTTCATCGCGTAATTAGCAGGCATCGATGACTTAATTGTATTTTGCATTATCGTAGGATTCACCAAACAAAATATTGTCTCGTAAGGTTGCGTTTTAAAGCCATGCAGTTTATGGTATGTAGGCTATTTTCCCTTTGACTTTGACTGTTCCTTTAGT
>Ga0302285_10001251_pt1 | contig 14022 bp, 6 predicted proteins | sample III_Fen_E2_2_FD_200455 | JGI IMG/M metagenome (GOLD analysis project Ga0302285, IMG submission 200455) | Peat permafrost microbial communities from Stordalen Mire near Abisko, Sweden - III_Fen_E2_2 | ecosystem: Environmental > Terrestrial > Soil > Wetlands > Permafrost | place: Sweden: Abisko... | reverse complement strand
TTAATTTAATGTATTCTCAGGTTGATAAAGAATGAAAAGGCGATACACTAAACACTAAAAGGGAATTCGCTCAGACATAATTTTTACTGCTTTGGTGCAACATATGTAGCCGTTTCCCGACACAAAACAGTACCATGGCAACATAGAACTTAAGATACCTTTACAACTATTATCTATAGACTAAGTGCATAGAACAAAGTAAATGCAGTTGGTTTTGAAATAAACAAATATAAAATTACTAATTTTAAATCAAAATGAATTATGAATGAAAAACATGTGATTCAATGTGTTCGAAAGGTTACAAAAATCCTTTTTGACAAGTATGTAATCTTGGCGGTAATGCTATGTTCCTTTGGACTAGCTTCAGCCCAAAATTCCGATGGTAAAATCTCAGGTAAGGTTTTATCCGAAAAAGATGGGGAATCGCTTATTGGAGTTAGCGTTATGGTAAAAGGCTCTAAAGTTGGTACCGTAACTGATATAAACGGAGCATTCACGCTTCAAGCTAAAACTGGCGAAACACTTTCTGTTTCGTACATTGGCTACATAGCTCAGACAGTAAAAGTTACCGGTTCTACGTTAATAATCAAACTGAGCGAAAATAGCAAAAATTTGGACGAAGTAGTAGTTGTAGGTTACGGTGTTCAGAAAAAGAAATTAGTTACCGGGGCAACTGTACAAGTCAAGGGGGATGAACTAGCTAAAATGAATACTACCAATCCGTTACAGGCTTTGCAAGGCAAAACTCCCGGTGTAAATATTTCATCAACTTCCGGACAGCCCGGATCTGACATGAAAGTTACAGTCCGCGGTTTGGGAACTGTTGGGAACTCTGGACCATTATATATTATTGATGGTATCGAAGGAGACATTACAACATTAAATGCATCTGATATTCAATCAATTGATGTACTAAAAGATGCTGCTTCAGCGGCTATTTATGGTTCACAGTCTGCCAATGGCGTTATTTTGGTAACCACAAAACAAGGTACAAAAGGTAAAGGCCAGGTGTCATTTGATGCTTATTTTGGAGTTCAAAATGTTGAACGAAAAGTATCTTTATTGAACGCACAGGAATATAAGATGATTATGGATGAACAGCAAATTAACTCAGGCCTTTCACCATTTAACTGGGCTTCAAAGGGAGATTTGGCTGATACAGATTGGATGGGACAAATGATCAAAAAAGATACTAAAACCCAAAATTACTCTCTCAATATTACTGGCGGTTCGGAAACTTCGACCTATTCCTTGTCATTGAGTTACAATTCACAGGAAGGTGTTATTGGCGGTTCGGATGTTTCTAACTACAAACGTTATGGTGCCCGTGTGAACACTGAACACAAATTATATAAAGATATACTTGTTGTTGGTCAGCACTTAAATCTCAATTATATCAACAATGTTGGAATAAATGTTGGAAATCAATGGAATAATACTTTACGTTCAGCTTTCACTGTTTCACCATTATCACCTGTATATAGTAATAATAATCTATATAACAGCCCCTATAATGATACAAGCAATTCCAAATGGAATACGACAGATGGTAATCCTTATGGTTCGATGATGACAAATACAAATAATAAGAACTCAAATCAAAAACTTTTAGGTGATGTTTATGCAGAATTTCAACCTATCAAGAACCTTAAAATTAAATCCACAGCGGGCATTAACTACTACTCTTCAAACTATCGTAGTTTTGCTCCATTGTATCAATTTTCAGTTTATTCATACAATACAAATCATGAAACTGTAAATCAAAACATGAATAGTGGTAATACTCTTACATGGACAAATACTGCGAGCTACGATTTTAAAATAAACGAAGATCATGCTTTTAATACGTTAATAGGAACTGAAGCCGTAAAATTTCAGGGTGTAGGAATGTCAGGTAGCAACTGGAATCTGGTGTCACAAATGGATGATTTTAATCATGCGTATTTAGATAATGCTACTGGAAAAGCTCATCTTGATACTGATGGTAAAACAGTTATAGAAACACGCACTGTAGGAGGTGGTCCTGCAACGGATTATAGTCGGGCTTCATACTTCGGAAGATTGGGTTACAACTATAAGGAAAAATACATATTAAATGCAACTTTAAGGGCAGATGGATCTTCAAGATTTGCATCGGGTCATCGTTGGGGCTATTTCCCATCAGCATCTGCCGGTTGGGCAATTAGCAATGAGTCGTTTATGGCTTCTACTACCGATTGGCTCGATCAGTTGAAATTACGTGCAAGCTGGGGACAAGTTGGAAATCAAAATATAGGTGATTATAAATACGCATCGCTTATTAGCACTTCAACGGCTGTTAGTGGTGATAACCCTGCAGCAAATTATGATTTTGGTAATGCCGGAGTAAATACAGCCGGAGCTAATCTGAAAGCATTACCAAATAAAGATCTTAAATGGGAGACATCCGAACAAACAAATATTGGAGTTGATGCCCGTTTATTAAAGAACCGTTTGTCAGTAACCGGTGATTTTTATATAAAAACCACAAAAGACTGGTTGGTGGAATCACCAGTTCCAGTAACCTCAGGATTTGAGAAACATTGGATTAATGGTGGTAATGTGAAAAACACAGGGATTGAATTAGCACTTAACTGGAATGATAATATTGGTAATTTTAAATATAACGTTGGAGTAAATAGTTCATATAATAAAAATGTTGTAGGAGAAATTCCGACCTCAGATGGTATTATTCACGGACAAACCAATATGTTGTACTCCAACTCAGAAGAATTTTATCGTGCAGAAAATGGACATGCTATTGGATATTTCTGGGGATACCAAACCAATGGAATTTTCCAAAGTCAAGCTGATATTGCTACATGGAAAGCTGCCAATAAAGGTAAAAATGGAATCTTGCAGCCTGACGTACAACCGGGTGATGTAAAATACGTTGACCAAAATAATGATGGTGTGATTGACGCCAAAGATAAAGTTGATTTAGGCAATGGTATGCCAAAAGTGACTATTGGGTTTAATCTTGGTTTTCAGTATAAAAACTTTGATTTTAGTGTAAATGCTGCCGGCGCATTAGGCAATAAGATTGTTCAGGCATATGGTCAGAATGGTGGTCAATCAAACTATACTACAGAGATTCTAAATCGCTGGACAGGTGAAGGAACATCAAACCGGATTCCACGCGTGACAGTTAACAATATTAACTGGCAGTTCTCAGATCTTTATATTCATGCCGGTGATTATTTGAAAATCAGCAATATTAGCTTTGGTTATGACTTTGCCAAACTTATTCATTTGAAAGCAATCAGCCAGTGCCGTATATATGGTTCAGTACAGAATGCATTCACATTTACCAAGTACAATGGCATGGATCCGGAAGTTGGATATGGTGTAGAAAACTGGGTCTCTGGCGTTGATTTAGGCTATTATCCAAACCCTAGAACAGTACTTGTAGGAGTTAACCTTAAATTTTAAATACTTTTAAATACACATTATTATGAAGATATTCAAATTAAATATACTGATAGCAGGGGCTTTGACCCTCAGTATTTTTTCATCTTGTTCAGATAGCTTTCTGAATTCAGTGCCGAAAACGCAGCTTCTTGATGAAAACTTTTATAAAACGGAAGCTGATGCCGAAATGGCATTAGTGGGTTGCTACGATGGATTCCAATCTACGGGTTCTTCATTTCCTATTTATACGGTAGCTGAAGTTGCGTCTGATGAATGTTTTGGTGGAACCGGAGCTAATGATGGTAGGGGTTATCAAATGATTGACCGGTTAGACAAAAGCCAGTCGACATCAGATAACAATGTTTTTAATGATACCTGGAAAAATTATTATAAAGCTATTTACCGTTGCAACAACTTGTTGCAGAAACTCCCAACTATTCCAACATGGAAATCTACCGACGAATCGGTGAACACAATTACTAAAAATCGAATCGAAGGAGAAACCCGTTTTTTGCGTGCACTTATGTACTTTGATTTGGTTCGTCTGTTTGAAAAAGTGCCTTTATTGACAGTGCCATCAACCGATTATATCCCTCAGGCTGATCCTACAGAAACATATAAGGTAATAGTAGAAGACTTGAAATTTGCAGCAGCCAAAATTCCTGCTAATGCTTATCCGAAAGCTCAGGCAGCAACAAACGATGGACGTGTTACACGCTATGCTGCTGAGGCTTTGTTAGCACGTGTATATCTTTTCTATACGGGCTACTATGCTAAAGACGATCTTGGTGTAACAAAACCAGAGGTTTTGGCTGGACTGGAAGATGTAATAGCTAGTAACGAATTCGATACTATACCTTATAAAACACTTTGGCCGGCAGCAAGTTATATCCCTGTGAAAGCTACCAACACATTGAATAAATCTGGTTATGCAGGTAAAGGAAACAAAGAAGTTGTTTTTGCCCAAAAATTTAACAGTACATCGGATTATAATGGAATGTCAGATGGAAACGGTTGGCTTGTAATGATGGGTATGCGTGGATGCAATTTCTCACCTTATGGAAAAGGCTGGGGAGCTTGTACCGTGAATCCTCAACTTGTAAATGCATATCCAGCGGGTGATAAACGTAGAACAGCTTCTGTAATTGACCTTGTGGGTGAAGGAATCGAAAGTACGTTTAATATAGCTGATCAAAAGGAGTATACAGGGTATACTGTAAAGAAATACTCTCCTACAGCTTTGCCGGATGGAACTTCTGACACAGGTGGTTCGAAAGATTTTCAAAGCTCACAGGATCAGGATTATGTACAAATTCGTTATGCCGATGTGTTGCTAATGGCTGCAGAATTAGGCTCTCCAAATGCAGTTGCCTATTTTAATAAAGTTCACAAACGTGCTGGTTTACCTGCTGTGACATCAGTTTCCCTGAGTGATATCCAAACAGAGCGTCGTTTCGAGTTTGCCTTTGAAGGTATCCGCTATTGGGATTTATTGCGTACAGGGTTAGACAATGCAGCTAATGCAATTGCAGCATCGGCTCAGATAGTTAAGAGCGGTGGTGTTGCCGATCATATTACTTATGATGTAACTAAAATTAAAGCTACTAGAGGCTTTATGCAGATTCCGAATACTCAGATAACACTCTCGAACGGAACTTTGAATCAAAATCCAGGTTGGTAAAATAAACTTTAAATGATGATTATTATGAACAAAATATTTAAATTATTCTCGATATTGTCTCTGATGACAATTGCACTTTTTGCATGTACGCCTGATGAATATCAATTACAAGCACCATTGGATAAAAGTGCATTGAAATTCACGGTTACAAAAGATGCTACAAATCCAAATAAATTTATCTTGAAGAGTGCAACCCCAAATGCACAGCCATTCTGGGTAACTCCTGTAGGAACATCAGTTAAATTGAATGATACGATTGTTATTCCTTTTCCCGGGAAAGATACTATCAGTTATAGTGTGGAAACTCCCGGTGGGATTGTTACTGCTGAACCTTATGTTTTCGATGTTACAACCATTGATGAGGCATATGTAAGCGGAAAAATGTGGACCGATCTCACCGGTGGACTTGGAAAATCAAAAACATGGGTGTTGGATTTAGATGCTAATGGTAAGAGCAAGTATTTCGCAGGACCATTTTACTTTGGTGGTACCGGCTGGGAATGGGATCCTGCATTTTCAGATATCGGTTGGGCTGGTGTCTCTGCTGGTGATTACGGTACCATGACTTTTGACCTGATAGGCAATGCTAATTTCAAAGCGGATAATAAAATGTTCCCAGATCTGTCAGGAACCGGTAAATTTATGTTGTTTCCAGGTACAAATCAGTTGATAACCTATGGAGCACAACTTATACATGATAAAGCAAAAGGCAAAGAGGTTTTAAACTGGAATGCCAATATGCAAGTTCAAGCTGTAACAGGTGCTGGTGCTTGGATGATTTATAACTATATTTCTAAAGATTATTACGATTCTCATTAACGAAGAATAGTTCGTTAATACTATTTTTTTGAGGTTGATTGTTCCGCTAGCACGGAACAGTCAACCTCTTTTTTCATCGCCTTTTTGAAAGTAATTCTGTCTTGCAAACTATCATTACGCATAATTCTATGATAGAAATAGCATTAGGGCTGTAATTATCAATGGAGCGCCTGTATTATATTATCCGAACAAGGCCAATGTCCAAATCTTAATCATCATTTCATCTAAAGCAAGTGGACAAACATTTGTGGCATACCGCTACCGACCTAGAGTAACAAAAGAGTCTATAGCAATAAATATGGTATGGATAATAAGAACACGATCAGTTTCAAAGTTATTATCTCCTTATAAAAAGGAGATTGTCAGAATGAATCACGCAAAGGATTCATTGAATAAACTGGAATATAGTATAGCTCACCTATATCAAGACAAATTAACTCTATATAGCTAAATACCAATATAAAAGCACGTTCGCTACATTTGAATACAGTGTTTGCAACAAATGTGGCTATTTTCTGATACAAAATGATACTATAGTATAATAAAACTTAAGATACTTTTACCCCCGAATATTTCTGTTTCAAGTTTCAAGGTATAAAAAAAACATTATAATCTAAAAAAGTAATAAATTAAACAATGCATTTTTTCCATGAAAATACATTTCTCTATAAATGATTAAACACCTAAATAAACAAACCAATTATTTAGCTTTAAATTAAAAACAGACAATTATTAACTTTAAATTAAAAAAATGAATTATGAATGAAAATCATGTGATTCGATGCGTTCGAAAGGCAGCAAAAAACCTTTTGAACAAGTATGCAATCCTCGCGGTAATGCTATGCTCGTTTGGGATGGCATCGGCTCAAAATTCCGATGTAACAACAGTTACGGGTACTGTATTAGAACAGTCGACTGGACAAACCCTTATTGGTGTAAGTATTTTAGTAAAGGGTTCAAATCAAGGTACTATGACCGACATAAATGGTGCCTTTTCCATCAAAGCTAAAGTCGGTGAAACGCTTAAAGTGAGTTATATCGGTTACACAAGTCAGGAAGTGAAAGTGACTGGCAGCCAATTGAAAATTCGCTTAGAAGAAAACACTAAAGAATTAAACGATTTAGTAGTCATCGGGTATGGAACTCAGAAAAGAAAAGATGTTACCGGAGCTATTTCCTCCATTAGCGGCAAAGACCTTCTCAAAACTCAACCGGCTACATTCGACCAAGCCTTGCAGGGAAAAGTTGCCGGGCTTGTAGTGCAACAAGTATCGGGTCAACCCGGTGGTGGTGTATCTATTCAAATACATGGTATATCTTCAATTAGTGGATCCAATACGCCATTGTATGTTATAGATGGTGTTATTATTCCACAAACCAACGGAAACGCTAACACCGGGTCCAATCCCTTAAACACAATCAATCCGTCTGAGATTGAAAATATTGACGTATTGAAAGATGCCTCCGCCACTGCCATTTATGGTTCGGCTGCAACTAATGGTGTTATTGTAATTACTACCAAAAGAGGTAGTGTATCTGCTCCTAAAATATCGTATGACGGCTATTATGGCTTTCAGCAAATAGCGAAAAGGCTGCCAACTGTAAATTTACCACAGCTTGCAACATTTCTTAACGAAAGGGCTGCTGTATGGCAATTTGATGCCAGACCGGAGTTTGCCAATCCTAAATATTTGGGGACAGGTACCAATTGGCAAGATGAATTATTCCGCAATGCACCCATGCAAAATCATTCACTTAACATAAGCGGTGGTGATCAGAGAACTCAATACTCATTTTCGCTAGGATACTTTGGCCAAGAAGGTATTGCTCTCGGCTCTGATTTTACACGATATTCTGTACACTTAACCTTAGATAATCAAACTACCAATTGGTTAAAAATAGGAACTAGCCTTAATTTATCAAATGTTGTTGAAAATGTACAATCAGGTGGAAGTGCTTCGGGCGTAATTTCAAGTGCATTGGGTTTAACCGCCGATGTTCCTGTAAAAAACACTGATGGTACTTGGGGAGGTGTTTCGAATAATTCAGGATGGGTTCAGCCGGTAATGAATCCTGTTGCAGCAGCTCTTATTAATAAAAATATGAATTACAGGTATCAACTATATAGTAACGCATATGCTGAAATAAAATTTACCAAAGATTTAATGCTAAGAAATGAGGTGTCGGGGAATTTTGATTTCACCTCAAATGAAGGCTTTCAGCCTCAAACTACTTATGGGAAATACACTACCCCTAACCCAACTTCATCCTCTTATAGCTCCGGAAAAGATATTAATACCGTAATGCGAAATTTTCTTACCTATAGTCCTACTTTTGGCAAAAACAGTTTAAGCGTATTAATTGGACACGAGGCTAGTTTGAGTAAATCTGCAAATGTTTCTGCAAGTCGGTCTACTTTCCCTGCTAATAGTGTGCAATCTATTTCCAGCGGCGATATTACTACTTCAAAAAATGATGGTAGTTATGGTCAGGGAGCATCAGACTCGTATTTTGGACGTGTTAATTTTAATTTATTAGACAGATATTTGTTTACAGTAAACGTACGGCAAGATGGTTCCGATAAATTTCCGAAAAACATCCGTTGGGCAACTACATCTTCCGGTGCCTTTGCTTGGAAAATAAACAACGAGAAGTTTTTGGCAAATGCAAAAGCCGTCAATGAATTAAAATTAAGACTTGGCTATGGTTTAACCAATAATCAGGGAATTCCTGGCAATACTTATATAACCCAGCTTAAAACCGTGGTTAATGGGTTAAGCGGAATTGGACAGTATCAAGCCAATTTAGGAAATCCTGAAGTAACATGGGAAAAAACAAGAAATGCAAATATCGGATTAGATGCTGCATTTTTTGACTGGAGGTTAAATTTCTCGGTCGATTATTATGACCGTTTTACAGATGGTCTTTTATTAAAAGAACCTTTTCCTGAGTATTCAGGTCTGTCAACCGGTTGGTCTCCGGGCTCTATGCAGTCGCCTTATGTAAATGTGGGTTCTATCAGCAATAGAGGCTTCGACATTAGAGTAGGAACTACCAATATACGCACCAAAAATCTAACATGGAAAACTGATTTTACCATATCTCGCAATATTAACAAAGTATTGAGCTTAGGTTCGGGAGGTAAAGATGCCAGCCTTGTGTCATCAAACTCTAAAACTGTAGAAGGGCGAGCTATTGGTGAATTTTATGGCTATGTTGATGACGGCATATTTGCTACTGCCAACGACTTTAAAACACACGCATTGCCGGCTGACCAATCTGGAAATGTCCGTCCAATTTCACAATCGGGTGGTGGTATCTGGTATGGCGACCGTAAGTTCAAAGACTTAAATGGCGATGGTGTTATTGACACAAAAGATCAAACTTTCTTAGGTTCACCTCTTCCAAAATTCCAATTCGGGTTCAACAATTCAGTGAACTATAAAAACTTTGATTTAAACATTTTCTTTAGCGGAAGTGTAGGTAACAAAGTGTTCAATCAAATGCCGGTTTCGCAAAATAATCCTTTAAATAATACCAACTATTTTGTAGGGGTATTGGACTATGCCCGCACTGCTTTGATAGATCCTACCGGCAATGCTACTAATGTAAATAATGTATATGTTACTAATCCGAATACAAAAATTATTTCACTACGAAATGACAATACCAATGAAAATGGGCGTTTTTCAAATTTGTATTTAGAAGATGGTTCATTTATTCGTTGTAAAAACATTACATTGGGATATAATTTACCAAAAAATTTATTGGCAAAAATAAAGATAAATGCGCTCAGAGTTTACGTTAACGTTTCCAATGTATTTACAATCACAAAATATACCGGTATGGATCCTGAAGTTGGTTCATGGGATCCATTACAAGCCGGATATGATGGGGGTTATTATCCTCAACCAAGGGTATTTACGTTTGGCATGAACTTGAAGTTAAATTAAAAAAAACACTACTATTTATGAAATCATTCAATAAAATAATCATCTCTTTGTTATTGCTGGTGGCAATAACAGGATGTAAAGATAGTTTTCTCGATCGTCCATCGGAATCTACCATTGCTGCTAATAATTTTTATCAAACTACAACAGAAATTAGATTGGCTACTTCCAACCTTTATGGGCCTGTTTGGGGACAATGGAATGCTGAAATATTAGCCCTTGGCGATGTTATATCCGGAAACGGAACTACAGGACAATATCAGGGTACTGATAATAATGAACTTTTTGCCGTAAACCTTTCGGCATCTAACGGTATTGCGAATCAGGCCTGGACAGGCTTATACAATGTTATTGGTCAATGCAACAATACTATTCTCGGCATACAACAATATGCCCCTGCTACGGTTACTACATCAGATAAAAATGCGGCGATAGCCGAAGCAAGGTTTATACGTGGCGTAGCTTATTTTTACTTAACAATGCTTTGGGGACCTGTACCTATTGTGGAAGACAATAGTAAATTGATATCACAACCCCTGCTTAACCGCATTATTACTAAAGACGTGTACAAATTTGTAACCAACGACCTAACATTTGCAGCACAAAACCTGCCGCTTACCGATACCAAAGGTAGGGTAACTAAATGGAGTGCACAAGGTATGCTGAGCAAAGTGTATTTAACTGAGGCTAGTTTAGGTGGTAATGGCACACGCAACCAAGCTTTGTTGGATAGCGCAAAGTTATATGCAGGCAATGTGTGCAAAAACAGTGGGATAGCTCTACATCCAAGTTATTATGATCTATTCAAGGTACAATTTAATGATGTTCCCGAAGATTTATTTGCTTTGCAATGGGCAGCAGGCGCTGATTATAACATGGGTAATTTTTTGAATAACTATGCACCGGGCTCAGAAATTATGCCTTATAAAATCGGCGGATGGGGTGCTATGCATCCTACAACCGGCTTATTTTCATTGTATACTGCTCAAGATAGCATACGTAGAAAAGCTACCATCATGTTGAACGGCGATTTTTTCCCTGAATTGAATGCTGCAGCCGGTGGTTTTAAAGCTACCGGTGTAAGTTTGAAGAAACACATTATTGGCAATGAAGTAGATAATAGTTCGCCTCTTATGAGTTGGATGGCATCTCCCGAGCATAATGCACTTCTTCGATTAGCCGATGTGTATCTGATTTATGCCGAAGCTATTATGGGAAGTAACACTTCCACTTCTGATCCCGATGCCTTGTTGTATTTCAACAAAGTGCGTGCAAGAGCAGGTGTTGCCCCTCTTAGTACCATAACGCAGGATGTGCTTTTGAACGAAAGAAGAATTGAACTTGCTTATGAAGGGCAATATTGGATGGACCTGGTAAGGCTTTCGTATTGGAATCAGGATAAAGCGTTGGCTATTATTAATTCCCAGAATCGTACATTTTTCAGTTACACTCCTGCTACTTCCACTACTCCTGCTGTTATAAAACCAGATGCTAGTCCTGTTGTGAGTGTGCTTCCGGCAACAAAAAACTCATTTCAATTACAAATACCGGCTAGGGAGTTAACATCGAATCCTAAATTGGCGGATCCGGCAGTAGCATATTTTAAATAAATAAAATCTACAATCATGAAAAAAATATTAAATAAACACATTCATTTATCACTAATGATTTGCTTGACTGCGATATGCATTCTGTTTGCATCTTGTAAAAGTGAGGAAATAACTTCACCGGTAATTACAAGCGTAAGAATGTATAATGCATCACCTCTGGATACTCTTATGAGTGTTGGTAATCCTGCAACTGATACTCTTTGGTATGGAGGAACAGGCAAATATCTGGCTATTATTGGGCAAAACCTTCAAAATGCGCTTAGTATAAAATTCAATGGTGTAGCTGCTAAATTCAATAGTGCTTTATTTGCTCAGAACAGCGTTGTGGTGCAAATACCTGAGATTGTATTTTCCACAATTGATACTACGAAGCTCTATACGTTAGAATACGCGACAACTACAGGTTCAACAACGTTTTCGTTTAAATTAGGACCTACGCCACCTACTATTGTTGCTATATCAAATGTATTTGCCAACCCGGGTGATTCGGTTTACATTTATGGTAACAACCTAGTCTTAGTTCAAAGTTTTTCGTATGGAGGAACTAAAATAACTTCATTTAAACCGAATATTGCCGGAACTGCTCTTGGTTTTAAAATGCCATCACCGGCACCTACCTCCGGACAGGTCTCTATAACAACAAAGACTGGTACAAGTAATTTTAAAATACTTGCATTACCAACCATTTTCGCCGTTTCTAACGAAAATGCCAGTGCTGGTGATTCGGTTTATGTTTATGGTACATATCTTAAAAGTATTCAAACATTTACATATGGCGGTACAAGTATTACTTCTTCTGTTTCATCAGCCGATGGAAAATCTGTAGGATTTAAAGTACCTGCATTAACAACGCAAAGCGGTCCGGTATCTATTACAACGGCATTTGGAACAGCTACTACCCCCTACAATGTTAATACGCAAACATATCAACAAGACGGTGTTATAATGAATTTTGAAGGTGGTTGGAGTTTTAATGGTATGGAAGGCTGGTGGGGAGCAGCTGGTGGTGCAGTTAATAAATCCGCTAACGATCCTTTCGGCTGGCTTACAAAAACAACTGATTTTGATGGAGCATCAGGCACGAACAATACGTTGTTCCCAGTTTTAAATCAAGGCATTATGAATGCTGGTGACGGAAATAGTTGGGGTGGAACTGGTACTAATCTCAAACCAAATCAATGGATGCCTACGGCAAATCTCTCGGATCCTGTTGATAACTGGGCTGTTAAATTAGAAATGAGTATTCCTACTGCAAAAGCTTGGAATGGTATTTCTCTTTGTTTTGAAACATACGTTGGTGGCTTTGTATATCGCTATGAGCCATGGCAAGTATCCACTTCGAGCACTGAAGCATATTCTACCAAAGGCTGGGTAACATTAACTATTCCATTTTCTTCGTTCCGTGCCAAAGATGCAAAATTAGGTGTTGGAAAGGGTGCTTCGATTGCGACACTAAAAGATTTAGTGGGGTCTACTGCTAATACCGGTTTTCGCATTTACTGTATGAATTTTGGTACTGGCAAATCAGCAACGGGCTTTTATGGAGCTTTTGATAATATCAGAGTCGTAAAAATAAAATAATAGAAATGGAAAGACTTGTGGGTGCTCTACAAAAGCTGGAGCATTCCACAAGTTTTAAATCCAACAATAATATTTTTTATAAATAAAATAAACAAACAGAATGAAACGAAATAATTTTCTTACAATTTTAGTGTTGCTTATTGCAGGCTTTGTAGTTGTTTCATGTACTACTACTACTACACAGGAACCGCAACTTACGCTTGCTAATATGACCAAGGACATACCGTCGGAAGGTGGAGTAATAGCACTGACATTTACATCTAATGGTGCATGGAGTGTTGATACAACAGGTTTAGGCTGGCTGAAATTAAGCCAGATATCAGGGATCGCAGGCGATGCTACAGTCAATTTAACCGCAACAGCTAATTCATCAGGTGTTAGCCGTTCAGTGCTTTTAAATGTTATCTCAGCGAATGGTCAATCCAGAAGGGTGACTGCTCAGCAATTGCCTAATTTATTTCCATCGTACAATACGTCTCCTGTTGCACCCGATGCTACAGGCATGGGAAGTACTGCTGTGCAGCTAAATGCAAACATCAAAATGGGGATAAATCTTTGGAACACCATGGAAGCTCCCGGTGGAGAAACCGGTTGGGGAAATCCTTTGATAACACAAAATCTGATTGATGTGCTCAAAGGAGCCGGGTTTAATGCGATACGGATTCCTTGTGGATACTGGGCGCAAGGACACATGGACAAAAAAACAGGTAAGATTGATGCTACTTGGTTAAACAGGATAAAAGAAGTGGTTCAGTATTGTGCGAATGATGGTATGTATGTGGAGATAAACCGCCACCATGATGGTAATGATGATTTTCACTTGACCGGTGCAAAATTAGATAGTGCAAAAGCTGTCCACAAAGCTATATGGGAGCAGGTAGCTACTACATTGCGTGATTTTGATGAGCATGTAATGTTTGCAAGTTACAACGAACCGAATGCCAATGATTTG
>Ga0302285_10001248_pt1 | contig 14046 bp, 8 predicted proteins | sample III_Fen_E2_2_FD_200455 | JGI IMG/M metagenome (GOLD analysis project Ga0302285, IMG submission 200455) | Peat permafrost microbial communities from Stordalen Mire near Abisko, Sweden - III_Fen_E2_2 | ecosystem: Environmental > Terrestrial > Soil > Wetlands > Permafrost | place: Sweden: Abisko... | reverse complement strand
CGTTGCCAAGCGGATTCCCATAAACTCAAGTGCTTCAGATTAAAGTAAGTTGTATTTTATATATTAATCATGTGACTATTCGCAAATGAATTAGCTGTTTGAAGTGCCATTTGCGATCATAAAAAAATTAAATGAATTAGGAATGCTAATCTATATTTTTGTTGAATTCTCTCTGTTTGTCTTTTAGGTCTTCGTAACCGCAATTATGCGAGACTCAGTATAGGCAGTAGAGGCAACCAAGAATCCAGAGTAGATACCCTTTTGTAAGCTGGAAAACAAACCACAAGTTCAAGTCTACCAAGGACTAAACTAGCCCTCCAGTAATCTGCAATTCCTCCTGATTATTCGCCTAAGAATGGACTTGAGAATATAAATAACATAAACATCAACGAATTGGTCTCCGGATCAGCTAAAAAAGAAGCTGTTTCTTCATAATATTTTATTACGTCTTCTTAGCAATCTTATTCATTATTCCCTTAAAAAGCTACCAATGTGCTTTTAAAATAAACTTCAGCCAAACAACAAACCTAATTGGGCACACTCAAAACAGGGGGACTTATGAGCATTTAAGAAAAACCATAATAATAGTAATATTTGTAAGGAAATAATAGGCTTGCAGGTTATCCGTAAATCGGCAATAATATTGAAATGTAGAATTCATCTGAAAACGTAGTTAATGCGTTTTTGCGTTTAAACAACCCGCAATTTGGATAATCTGCGTCTTCGGGGTAGAATTTCAAAGGAGCTGCAAGCATGAAGAAATAATCTCATGCTGCTTCGTAAGAGAGAAAGAAATTGACGAATATTGGAGCTACTGTTGGAAATCTTGCATTGAGTACAAGTGGAAATTCTCTTGCAGTGTATTCCCAAGATCAAGGGGAGCTACTCAGAAGCAGCAATAACAATAGACTGAATGAGTAGATTGGAGCGCTGCTTGAAAATGACTTTTTTTAGGGTTAAAAATAGCAGTAAACGATGCTGGAAGCTACGAAAAATTCATAATAACTTATGCTATCCAGGATAGAGCCAAATGGGATTATCGAAAGAAACGAAGAAAACGACGAGATCCAAGGGTAATTTTTCGAGGAAAACAATAACAATCTCCGGAATAGCTTCAAAGCAAACAGTAGTTGCAGTAATTTTAGAAGTTAAAACTCGCAAGGCAACAATAACAACATACGAAACATTGATAGCTGCAAAAACAGTAACAGCAATAACAAACTGAAAGTCTAAGGGTTTCTTGCCGCTTCATCTACTGATAGAGAAGTTGATTATGAAGCCAATCAGTGGCTTGGAAATAACAACAGCAGCAGCAACAACTATCAAGTTGCACAAAATAACAGCAATACTCTCCTAAACGAAGAGAGAATATTTGTGCGGAGTGCTGCTGCTGGTCCATCATCAAGTGAGGGTTCCCGATAAGCACATCCACCGTTGACTGAGTTGCTGAGTTCCACAATGATAACTCTTAAAAACGCTCCTTAACCTCTTCGCAGTGTGTAGAAGAACTAAGCTACATTTCTGCAAAAAGCAAAGAAAGAAACGGAAGGAAAACTTGGAAGGTTTACGATATTCGGAGAAATACCCAAAGGGCAATAAACCAACGTAGAAGGGTTATAAAATTAAGAAATATCAGGAAAATTCGGTGCAAATTCTCAAAAAGAACTAAGTTCTAATAATTATAACCCTCTAACAGCAAGTGCCTTGCTGTTGTCAACGCCGCAACAACAAAAACAACCTTAATCACAGCAGTATCTCTCACAATCCTGTGTGATATCCTAGCCGAATTTTCTTAGGCTTAACATGGCAGCGTAAAAATAGTTCCCAAAAGAAGAAACCATAACTTTGGATAAAGCAGCTCTTCCTGTTCCTGGAAACGACAAGCAATCGCCTTCGTATTCTTCGCATCTTGTACGCAGAGTAAAGAATGATTCATGTGCTTCCAAGCGATTTGGAGGGATTCAACAGCAGGCCGCAGCAGCAAGATAACCGAATGGAGTGCTGCTTTTCTAGGAAGACAGCAATGCAAATATCACCGATTAAAGCTAGAGTGCTTATGCATAATAATACGCTAATTAAAAATCACCAGAAGGAGGCCCTGTTGTTTTCGAAGCTATTCCTGAATTTTCTGACCTTTCAACTCTTGGTAATTCTGCTGAAAATCAACAGCAATAGATTCTGAGATCATAGCAAACAGGGTTATGGCTACTTGATCCCATTGCTGAGCTTTCGATAAACAGCACCGTTTCTGAATCTCAGAAGAGGTAGTTACTTAGATTGAACCCTTATAAATTGAGATACCTAGAACTCCAATAAAAGAAAGCTCAAATGTTGATCCAAGGCAATATCTAACAATTCTCAGGGATAAATTCACTTGAACAACAATAATTGCAACCATAATTCTCTTCTCAGCCTTTCCTTCCTCTTTCTCTTTCTAGTTAACCCTAGCCAGGATCAGCTTCTAGCACGCCAACACCTGTATTTAAATACTACGTAGGTTTTGGCAACAACGCAGAACTCGTCAAGAGACTAATGAAAACAAGAGATTGGTGGAGTGAATATAACAGTGAGTAGCCACAAGGTGGGTTTAATTTCCGCTGGACATAAGGTATTCAAGGAATAAAATACGAAAAACTTGGTAGTCAGTCGCAGGCAGCTCGTTTATGCGTGAATCACTTCGAGGAACATAAAGAAATCAGCTAAAAAGATTTACTTGTGAAAAATCTTAAACTATTCTGCGAAACGAATAAAATAATGCTGTTCACAATAACTCCAGTGACGTTCATCATCGACCTTGCTGATGATGCGTGCGAGCTGTAAATGACGAAATTCGCTAATTTTTTCTGCAAGCATCATCCACGGGTTGGTGAGCTAGGGGAATCCAGCAAAAAAGCCATCGCGGATCTCAAGAAAGGATTGAAAGGACTGTTTTAGACATGCAACGCAAATTACAAGAAAATTCAAAGTAATCCTTTTTCGAAACCTGCAATGCCATCCACGTTTGTGGCTTCTAGCGATGTTTCGACGTACATTTGGCTGCTCAAGACAACGATTTATAATCGAGGTAGGGGAATCGAGCTTTTCTCAACGTTTGAGTTGCTCGAAAAACAAATGAAAGAGTACGCAGATGGTACCATCGATCGAAATCTTATTCTTGCAGAAGAACATCAAGCTCAGCTCGCTTTGCAAGCGTAACTTGAAGAAGATCAAGCTGAGGAAAAGTAATAGCAATCGCAGGTGAAAATGAACGAGAGCAACAATACTAATGCTAGCTCACAAGGTGTTATTGGTTCTTAGTCTGGAGGCTCAACTATTTTGAGCTCGACAGGAACAGGTTTAAATTCAATTACGACTTCTTCAACCTCTCCGTAATAAGTCGCTTCAACGCAACCTTAAGCAGCCCAGAAGAAAGTCAAAAACTGGTAGATTCTCAAGAGTCAAACATTTGTAATTCAAAAATACATCGAAAAACCGATGCTCATCAAAGGAAGAAAATTCGACATGAGAATGTACATGCTCGTGACGCACACAATGGATGTATATTTCTATAAATGCGGATACATCCGAACCGCTAGTGAGCTCTATAGGATGGATGAGCTCGACAATCAATTTGTCCATCTCACTAACAATGCAGTGTAGAAATATGCTAAGAATTATGGGGAATTCGAGTAAGGGAATATTCTTTCACTGGAATAATTCGATGAATTGGTGAAAGCTGGTGGAAGCAAATACGAAGGATGCAACGTGTTTGGGAAGATTATCCCGCACATCAAGGAAGTCTGCTTGATGACACTTGCAAGTGTCAAGAAGAAACTGAACTCTCAAGACAGGAAATATAACTTTGAGATGTTTGGGTATGATTTCTTTGTGGACGAAGATTACAAAGTCTGGTTGATTGAAGTCAACTCAAATCCTTGCATCGAAGAATCAAATGATTATCTAGGATAACTCATGCCAAGATTACTTGATGATACATTCCGTCTCACCATTGACCAGATATTCCCTCGCCCTTTGTAAGGAGTTTCTTGTGAGACTAAAAAACAGCGAGTTACTGATCTTAATGATCAGTAAATCCAACAATCTTAGCTGCAATAATCAACACCAGCAGCATAAATCACTGCAGCCACATCCAGTTCCTCCTTAAAAAAGCGTGAAAAATATCCGATTGACGGACACCCAGACGATGAAAATCTCTGGCAATTCCAAACTAACTTATCCAAATTTAATTTCTCAACCTACAGTGTTTAACAAATTAACAGCTTGCCAGCTGGAGCATGGCATCCACTGAAAGAAATACTCAAGAAAAGTAGATGAATATAAATAGACTAATTCTAATAAATTCATTAATAAACTTGTAGATAAATAAAAAGCTTTCCAAATATCAGAATCAATAGTGGATTTGTCTATTTGAGAAGTCGTTTTATTTTACTATTCTGCAAAATTATTAAGTATTTTTGTCTACTAAGTAATATGCTCTTGAGAACTTTAGGATGACTAAGCAAAAATAATTTACTGTCGCTAATAAGACCCTCTTATTTTAGTCCAATTATCTTAATTTGTCTGTTTGTTATTGCTAATACTACTGCTCATTTTATTATGGAAATCATAAAAAAGAAGATCAAATTATTTGCTTTTCAATTAAATCGCTATTTTTTCAAGACATTTAATGAATTTATTCTGTAGAAAGAAAATAATGTAAAGTTGCACAATACTGCAAGTTGAAAAAAAAGAACGATTAAAAGAGGATCTCTACAAAAAGAGTTACAAGAGGAGGAAAATCTGGGATTAAATGATAATTTTGTTAGACTAACTCCCAATTTTTGAAGAACTTTAAAGTGTAATAGCGAGAAAAAGAAGAAAGCATACCTAAAACTAGTTTCATAGTTCAAAAAGAAGATAAACTCAATCAAAGCTGCAGAGCTTCTAGACCAATAATTACATTAACCTCCTGACATTTCAGTCCGGTGGAGTAAGTAACTTTTCACTATGTAATATGCTGAATAAATTAACCCTGTGCATCTGTTTGACTTCTAGAAAGTTAAAAATGGACGAGCAGAAGAAAACTAACAGTTCACCTGCCACAGGGGCAGATGAAGGAACTTCTAAGGAGGAGAAGCTAGGGAATTTGTAAAACTAAAGACAGTATTCCCGCGGTAAGAAAAAAATCTAATGGAAAGAAGAAGTCGATATCGTAATCGTCGAGAACTTCAAGGAATTCAATTAGTAGTCTTCGAACGATTATGATAAAACGTCATGCCGCTGCTTGATGTTTTAATTAACCACCGCTGCTGCTGCTTGATGATCCCTTCCAGAGGATTCATTTTTACTCCAAGTATCTTCAGCTTATCGTTGCTGTTTTTTCTAGCAAGCCAAGCACTTAGCTACACCAAACACACACAAGACTCACAAGCCAACTACATAAATAACCTATGAATCTTCAGAGATAAAAAATCTTTTTTTTCTTTGAAATAATCTCGTTTTTCAAACAACGACAACATCAAAAGGCTCAAAAAACAATTTATCTATTCATACTCATAAATCCATGTTATTTTTACCTTCCTTTGTTTTCCAAATACTATTTGTGTAGCTTTGTCCTTCCCTTGCTAGAAACAGCCGATTCGCTAGAAGCGAGTAATTCAATAATACCATTTAATATTTAGAATTGTATTGTACTAAAAGTGAAATACATAATTGAGAACAAGATTTTAAAGAAAGCTAGCAGTTGAAAAAAAATGATAATTTGTCTCTTTAATAAGCACACTAACTCCACTGAAAATAACCAAAACATTTAGAAATAAGAATTTAAAAGAATTTTGTTTGGTTTTTTGAAGGATTGAAGTGCAAGTTGTATCAATCTATTTTACAAAATAACTAAATAAAATAAAAGCAGATGATCAATGAGCTATGAAAGTTCTTGTTTAAAACACATCATGGATTTCGCATAAATGAAGAGAGGGATTAATCTCAAGATGTATGTTTAAAATACATTAAACAATCTAACATAAAATAATAGAATATTTTTTATTCTTTCTATTTACGGCATGACTAATAGATGTAGTTTAATGTCGATTCTTTTAAAAAGAAAAGAAAAATAGTAATTCAATTGCAAAAGGAAAGATAGAAAAACAAAGAGATTCATTAAAAAATAAACAAAAATTTAAGAATTCTCTTTTAAAAAGAACGAAGAAAAACATAGTCAATTTAAAGTGCATAAAGAGCAGGAAGAAAGGGGTGATTTAATCAATGCAAAATGAAGAGCTAAAAAAAATGAAAAATTAAAGATCCTTGGGGTCACTGGGAAGAACAGCATCTAGCGAAATTAAAAATAGCTGGGAATAATAAAAAGGACAAAACAAACAAATTACAGGCACTCTTATTTTTAGAACTAAATGGCTCAAAGAATCACCTACAGAAGACGTTGCTCTTACAACACCAGATCTAACAAGATCAGAAAGGTCAAGACTCCTGGTATGAATGCTTAAATGCTTTGGATGGTTTTATGGGAATTCCAGGGATAATATTAGAAAAAGGGAGTGATAGAACTCTACAGAAATGAATGAGTTGGGTTCAATAGCATATGTGATTGGTTTAAGAGCATTTAAGCATACAGAGTGGAGATTAATAAATAAAGGATAGATGTTATTTGATGAGGAATTACAAAAGTGAGCAGAAAATGAGAAACAAAGTCTTTTTAAACAAGAACTATAATAAAAAGCAAGAGAAATAGGATTTAGAGATTAAGAAACTGATTTGTGAAAGGAAAAGAAGTGATGATGTTTAAATGCTGCATTGGAGAATGAGGATGAATGTAGCGAGAACAACAAACTTAAAAAGAATTTTCGAAGAAAAAAATTAAATTAAAAGAATTTAGCTTATTGTTTATTTTGATAACAACGAATTAATGTTTATTTTTGGTTGTTTAAAGGTGGCAAACTCCTCGCTCAATACGTGAAAAAGGTTGTCGGCACTTAGCTTTGTTCCGAGCCTGGCTGCGAAACACCCATCAATGGTGTCCCCAACGTCAGACCTTCTCAACTCTCCAACCTTTCTTTGAGACAAAAGTCTGTCTCCAGAATCTACGGAGGTCAAATCTGCCACACTTGCGTCAGAAACAGGTAAAACATTTAGCTATCATCAAAAGCAAAAAGTTATTTGAAAAATCAAATAAACTAATTTTTTTTCTTAATATTATTCTCATACCCATTTTCATATTCTTTTTTATCTCACAAAAAAATCAGAATCATCAGAGCTTTCTTGACCGAGGAAGTTAAGATCGTCAAGAGAAAGATGATCGCTAAGCCTAAAACTGACAAGAAGAAAGTCAAGAAGGCTCAAAAGAAACAAAATTGATGAAGATAATTTTATTTCAAATACGATATTTTTATTCCATTTTCTTTCTTTGAAATGTTCTCTCTTTTATCTTGATTGTTGTGTACTCCAACAGCATTCTCACATTATTTAAATCCTCTTGATTCGTTTTACATACTTTCTCATAAGGTCAAAAACAAAATGGATAAAAACCCATTATTATTCTTTTTTGTAGCATAACAAAATAAACTTGTTTTATCACATTTCAATGTGTTTTTGGAGCATAAATAATCATAAAAACACTCCAAATTGATTATTTATTCTTTTATTGTAATTTCAAGAGAAAGTATTGTCTCAACTTGGGATTATCAAAGCTAGAATAGTCCCTTAGCTATTTCTGTAATGAATCTATCGGCATAGATTTTTTGATTCTAAGCTGAGGTATCTAGATCACCACGAAGATTTATCAGTTATTTCGTGTTTTTTTCGAGATTCTTCGAAACATTCCATTCTTGGAGGTAATCAATGATACCAATATGATAGTAAATCCCTGTTTCCTTCAGTGATTCGATGGAATTCAAGTCTGTATGGAAATTATTAAGTATTTCTTCAACTTAAATCCCAGTGTCAATAGAGTATTTACTCCAATTAATTTTAAACACAATTAGGGAGTAGTCTATCAATCCGCATGCTTCGAAGAATCTAGCATCTTTTTCCAAGGCTTGAGAGCACCTTTGAGCAAGATTTTAAGGAATCCATATTTTCCCTTCTGTCTTAGCAAAATCGATATCTTTGAGTGTCATCTATGATAAATGTTTTCCTTGGTTCTTTTTTTACGATGATACTTCCCTATCGTAGGTTGACCCTTTAAGGTCAAATGTCCTTTCAATATATTCTCCTGGACATTGCGCTATGTTTCTCATGATCAAAATTGATGAATTCTGTGTGTTATTCACTGCAAAGGAATAAACTCCATAGATTTTTACAACCATGGAATCTTCGTTGAATACAATGTGCTAGACGTATTTAGAAAGGTTTTTAAGCACAGCGTCTAATTCTCCTTGATTCATTGTCTTGATGATCATCTTTCTGTCTTGCGAAAAATAGAAAAATTCTCCACTTTTTCCTCCTTCTGGTCCTCCGAATTTCTTCTAAATTGCTTCGATGTTTTGAAGTAAATCGAAAGAAACTGAGATATTTGCCATTTTCCCATCGGATTGCTGTAATGCTCGGAATACCTTTGGGGCATGGATAATCATTTTGGCATTAACAGAAGGCATACTTCCTTCTGGTTTGTGATAAGGGAGATATTCATGGACAAGATCATCAGTGAGTTAGATTTCTCTAGTTTCACTGAAATTAAACTCGCTGAGCTCCACGAGAGGATTAGAAGCACTAATTTTATTGGAGGAATCATAATTTATTGATTCTCCACCATTATTTTTTGTTTATTCGATTTTCTTGAGCTGCATGTCATTAATCGTGACTCCTGCAATCATTGTATAGATTTGTGTCATTCGGAGACTCTAAGTGAGCTTACTTAGCCAATTTTACCCATCGTCTGAGCTAGACATCCTTCTATTTCTGTATAAAATTATCATCAAAAGCAAAAGGAGATTTGTTTAGAAAATTATTTCTTAATATAAAAAGTGAAAAGATAATTGTTTTTACTCACTAAGAGAAATGCTTTGTTCATCATTTCTGTTGGTCCGTTGGTTGAGTGGTGTAGTTAGCGATGTTCTGGTTATTTTCTTGATTATCCCCCATCTTGACAGCTAATCATTAACTTTCTTCTTAATTGTTGGATCTTTATACCTTATGATACTCAAAACAATCGGCGTGCCTATTTTCGCAGCATTACCAATAGTCAAGAGCACATTCAAACCAGGTTTTTAGAATATCGAGCAATTTAATCCAACTAATAGATTCGAGAAAGCAAGAATTGTCCAAATCAGCGAAGTCGAAACTACATAATAGAAATAATATCTCAGGAACTCTTCTCTCATTTTCTTGAAGATAGCATTATTCGGAACAGATTTTCGGAAGTACCAAATAGTATACCAAGATGTGAACAAGTACAAGAACAGGATTACAACGCCGAACACTGGAAAACCATCATTCACTTTAAACGAACATGTTCCGAAAAGCGATAATCCAGAATTTTTAGACAGGAAGACGAGTAAAATCACACCTACAGTAAGACCACCACATACAAGATGGAAGATCTTCTACGGGATATTTTACCCTTTGAGATTATTTCTGATGACGAAAATCACATAGAGACAGAAGCAGCAGTTATACATGAACTCCGTGGTGCCTGCTAAAGAACTGAAGAAAGAGTTGATTTAGCAAAATGCGCCATCTGGATCCGGTCCAATATTGTAATGGAATGAATATCCACTTGAGATAATCCAATGCATGCACAATACGAAATCGCTTAGTGAAATGGCTAGAATTATGTCACCTGGCTGTTTCCTTGTGGTTGGATATTTAATAAACGTAATTATGATGAACAAAGTTGAGAGAATCGCAAATGGAGCCAATAATACGAATACCCATCTGTCGACTTCATGCAATATCAAAGTCTACGATAGCTCTTCATTACTATGGTCTAGCTTGCAGTTAAGTAAGTATTCCGAGGTGTAGTCAAGGAATGCATGAGCATGACCAACAGATCCTGCTAGTACTAGCAACCATAGCCAGCTCTAAATACCCATTTATTTTTTAATAATCCTCCGAGCCTCTCTCTAATCTTGGAATCTATATTTGTTTTTATATATTTTGTTTGCTTTTCCCACTCAATTAACCTTATTACATTCAATAGATAATATTTAGGTTTATCTAATCTCTCATTTTGTTTCTTTCTTTACCTTGACCCCCCTCCCCTTTCAATCTTTATATTTTCATTTTAAAAATAGATACAAAATATCTTATTTCTTCCCCTGATTATGTTGCCTCTGAGCAGGAACACCAGTCCCTTTACTTTATTTAATATTTTTTTATTTTTATAAAATGAATCCTTTTTTATTTATTAATCTCAATGGCGTCTTTGAAAAAAAAACATTCAAAAAAAATGTAAAAAAAAATAGAAGACAATTAAAGAAGGCCTCTCGGCAACTAAAGGGAGTAATTAATTAGTCATTAGATCTTGAGCTCCTAATAAATCGGAGTTTCTATGATTTAGAGTCCCAAAGAAACCAAGGGGAGCATGTTACTAGTGAAATAAATAATAATTTTATGGTGATTTTAAGATCAAGGGAATTGTTTAATAAAAACTAAAAATAATCTCAGTAGATTCGCTAGACTATTAATACACAAGAAACAATTATTTTTTTGGTAAAATCAACGAAAAACCTAACGAAAAAAAGAAACAAAAAGAAACATTTGCTCCTCAAACAATTTTTCGATAAGCGCAATTTAAAAGGAATGTCTGCCTGCTAATACATATCTCGAATAGGAGATGAAAATGTGAAGAAATTCTAGTACAAAGGTGGAAGTGATTCCATTCTCTACACTCATCTGTGGTCGCCACTTTGTAATTGGATCGTTGCGAATCTAATACCGAAATGGGTTGCTCCAAATGTCATAACAACAGTAGGTTTTGCGCTGCATATTTTCACGCACATTCTGGTGTTGATCTATTCTCCAGATCTACACTCAGAGATACCAAGCTGGCTTTGCTTTTTACTATGCTTCAGTCTGCTGACATATCAAATCCTTGATAATTGTGATGGAAAATAAGCACGTGCGACATAATCGTCTTCTCCTTTAGGTAGTTATCCACCAATTTAACAAAAAATTCATATTTTGACATCCTTTTTTGGGGTTGATTATTCATAGGTATGCTATGTGATCATGGCTGCGATACAGTATCCACTTGGGTAGTAACATTGAACACGCTAGCAGTGCTGAGAACTTAAACCTCCTTGGCTTACTATACAGTATTGTTTGTAGGATTAATATCGTTTTATTTTGCTATGTGGAGCCAATATCACGCAGGTTCCTTCAAACTTGGTAAACCGATCTTCTCCATTTAAGTTAAATAAAAAAATTTCATCTTAAAAAGAGCGGGAAACAGTTAAAGGAGTTCTAGTGAAATAATTCCATAAATTTGTTATTTCAAATTAAACTGTTTTGAGATTATTTTGGGCATTTATTTTGGCAAAAAAGAGAAAAGATTACTTTGTATAATAAAAATATACTAAATCATTGTTCTTTGTCTTTTAAAGGCTACATTAATGCTGTTGACGAAGGTTTGGTAGCAGCTGAGTTGGTTTATTTAGTCACTGGCATCCTTGGCTAGCAGATCTGGCAGATTAAAATTGATTTCCTTGGTTTGAATACAGGTGAGTTGTTGGTTTATTCCACAATCATAATGGGACTAATGCAGATGGTGCAGTTCAGTTATGATATTTATGTGATTTCAACTTAAGCCTTTTATTCAGCCATGACTCACCATGCATCAACTGTCCTACTAATTGTGACATTCTACGCTGTAGATAAATTAGTTGGCGAGAAATTCATTTCAGATAACTTCATTCTTCTCTGCTATGCTCTTTCGTTTGCGTGGTCAAAGCACATCACTCATATCTAAGTAGCCCATCTAACTTAGGAGCCATTCGATCAGTTCAAAAGAACTTTTTTGATTGTGTGCATCTCTATAATTTCAGCGTCGATACTTCATGCGAGCAAGCCTACTCTGTTTAGCTCTGGATTTGTGATCTTTGTGGTTTTTTTTACTCTGGTGATTGCTTTCAGCTCTTATGTGCACCTTGTTTACTCAGTTTTCACTCATCTTTCAGATGTTCTTGGTATTTATATTTTCAAGCTTGGAAGGAAAATCAGTGGAAAAAATGGCTCATCTTCTCGCTCATCAAATGCTGAGGAATCCAGCTTTTGAATTCTTGAGACCTTTTTCTCTAAATTTTGTGTCGCTTACATGAAAGAAAGCTAGGTGTTTTTCACTTGGCTTTTGACAAAACATTGTATATTTTTTTTGGTAGAAATATTCAAAATCAATAATCTTTTTTATTTCTAAACATACATATAATTCAAATAAATACAGATTTATCTCCAAAAAACGATTCTAAAAGATAATTTAAATCTACAACTGTTTGTATGAATAAGAATTGGATTGGATTCTAAAGTGAATTCGAAAAACAAATTGTTTGTTGCCAGGAAAAATACATTCAAATTGGGAATAAAAATATAAAAGTGCAATTTACTCCTTCTTTCCTGTTGTTATTCACCTTTTGAAAATTGTTAAGAACTCTCTCTTTAGTAATCCCCAATCAAATGAAGATCCAAAAATTAAAATAAATAAGTTTTTGTAGCTGCTGTTTGTCTGCATAATTAAAAAACGCACAAAAAAAACAAAACAAAAGAAAAATTATCCCCCAAAGCTGCATCAAAATGAAACTCATTCCAGCATTGTTCGTTGCTCTCATTCTTGCGATAAATATCGATGGAGTCAAAGCTTAGCAAGGATCAGGCATAGTAGAGACATTCTCAACGATCGTTTTACTTGTACTTTTCTTGGTCTTTGGTTGTGCAGGTCTTGGATATTTTGCAAGAACCAAAAATTATGTCGAATCAACAAAGGCACCTTAGGGAGCTATGTACTCCTGAGAAAAGGAAAATAATCCTGGGATAGTGAAAAAATTAGCAGATGGTAATATACTTGCAAGCACTATCTTAGTTTGAGATCTTCCACAGCTAATAAAAATCAATCAAACATTACCAGAGAATGACCTCAAGATAATCAAAATAGGCAAACATAAAAGATAGATTGAAGATCGCAAAAAATGAAATATAATAAGGATAAGAAAAACAGTGGAAGAAATATTTATTAAAAATTGTATGAAAGATAATAGTGTTGTTTGCAAAAAATAAAAAGTTAGATGATTTACTGCTGTTATGAAGGGAGCTTTATCAAAAGGGTAGATAATGAATATTGATTTTATGAATATGCAGGGAAGGAATTGAAATAATGAAAATATGACTTTTTTAAATATAATTAGAAATGGGTGAAATATTGAATAAACGAGCAACCAACATGATAATAATGGGAAAATATCTCATTCGTATGTTTAAAGCAAATAGGAACAACAATTGGATGTCCTAAAAATCAAAAATAGCTTGAAATGAAAATGAATTCTTTGAAATAGAATGCAAAACAAGAAAACCCTTATTTAAAAATATGAGATTGTTTAAATCAATATCTTCTTTGAATATCCAGCAAAATATAGGATTTATTGATATTGAGAGTAAAGGGGAATATGTTCTTTTGCGGGATGTGCAATCTAAACGAGAGAGAGCTTTAGGTTTTAATTAACCAAGAAAAGGTATTTTTGAAAAATCAAAAGTCATCAAAATATCTGCTAAAAATCAACTCAACTTTTCAGTGAGTTCTTTTGAGCACAAAATGTCAAAAGAGCTGACAAAAACTACTGAGAACAAATTAGAGAGATTCATATTAATTAACATAAATGTCCTCAAACAGCAAAAAATGTTCCTCATGGAAGGATGGATGATGATCCTTGATAATATCTGCCTGGCTAAGAGCAAACAAAGCAAAGAATGTTTTCGTAAAAAAATTGTCAAGTTCTACAAGCATTATCTGCCAGAATTCAGTGACTTTCGTGATATCTTGAACCTCCCTGAGCTGAAGGATCTTCCCAAACGCAAGAATTACTAATATCGCGTATGCAAGTCGAAGCTATTTTACGTTAATGTTGT
>Ga0302285_10001247_pt1 | contig 14049 bp, 10 predicted proteins | sample III_Fen_E2_2_FD_200455 | JGI IMG/M metagenome (GOLD analysis project Ga0302285, IMG submission 200455) | Peat permafrost microbial communities from Stordalen Mire near Abisko, Sweden - III_Fen_E2_2 | ecosystem: Environmental > Terrestrial > Soil > Wetlands > Permafrost | place: Sweden: Abisko... | reverse complement strand
CTTTTTTTCTTTAATATATTTATATCTTTGTTTTGAATTTATTTCATTGTTTTGAGTAAAATAAAGCTCTGATTAATATTTCGTGAGTGCAACAAAATTTCTAGTTAAAAGAATAAAATAGATTATTTTTTGATATATAATAATATGTAACTTGAACTTAGAATATTGACTTAACATGTGCAACTAAAGTAACATTCAAGATAGTTCTGATCCTAAAACATTTCTTAACTTTCTTCTTCCTTCTTAGAAAAGGTCTTCCGTAGTAGTTTCCTAGTAAAAATAACATCAGGAATTTCCATCCAAAAAAAAATAAATTTTACAAAAAACGAGTGAAATTGCATGATTCCCAGTTTTTTTTAGCACCACAAGTCATCGAAATAATTAAAGAATCTTGTGAAAAGCTCTCCGAATCGACGAAGACTTTGTTGATTGTTTTCGCAGTTGTAGAAATAAGGATCAAGGTATTTCTCTCGGAGACATTCTGACAGAAATTTCGTCACGTAAATTCCACAGACTGCAAAGAAATACCTGAGTTTTTTTTAGGAAAAAAAAAAATGAGAAATAAAATTTGCAAACACAGAAACCTTTATTTCTTCATAGAGAGGGTACATCCCTAAAGTACTTTGATTAAGGAGATAAAGAAGCTTGAAGACACGCTTTAGCTTGATATGAGTGGTCTCTACTAAAATACCTAAAAATAATCCGTTTCCAAGTATTTATCAAGAACTTAAATCTTCTAAGAGTATTAATGTTGTAAAGATCATTTTTCTTTCTATGCAAACCCTTAATCTTCTTCTTACAATAGATTCTCAAGAGAAAGAAGCCCTTATTTAAAAATAAAGAAAGAATAAAAATGGGTTTTGGTCTCTTTAAGATTTGATAATATAATTTCAATTACCTCCAGCACGAAAATCTGTTGTAGGATCTGCTCCTTAGAATCCAATTTCAGCTTTGTATTTTTAAAAAGAATTCTTTCAACAAGCAGATAACATAAATGTTAATCATTTAATTTACTCCATCTCTCCGTTGCTAATTGATCAGGAAGCTGAGATCCAGTAAGATTTAAAAAGAGTTCTCGTAATGTTTTGTCATGACGAAGAAGCTCTACTTTTGTTTTTCTGATTTCTTAAAATACAATCCAGGTGAGCAAATAAAAGCACACTAGCCTTAGAAAATACGCCTACCTTCTAAGAATTTTATGCTTCTATTTAGATTAGCAATCATCTCAAATCCTCTATGGATCTTCAACATGTTGCTTTCAGTATTTCATAAAAAGATATTTTAGCATCAATAATAGACAATCTTTGAAGAGAAGAAGCACTTCTAAAACAAGAAGTTGTTTACTCCTCCGATGGGTCTATCCTTTTTATCTTTACAATCTCTTCTATTGCAACTTCTTGCTGGGCGCTATTGAATGACTATTTCATCAAATAGCTAGTTGCTTTAGGTAACTTGGAGGAGTTAACTACACTGGTTTCTAATAAAATGATTAGGAATAACATGGAAGTTTTAGAAGGGAATAACCTTAAAAATTAGGTAATTTTAAAGAATACCAAACAGCTAAATATCATGAGCGTTAAGTGCTCTCATGATCTCTCCATTGCCAGTGATTAATCTAAGAATGAACTTATGAGGTGATCTGAAGAATGTCTGATAGAAGAAATTTCCTAGCAGTGACAATTGAATGAAAATGATGTTATTCATCAGACACAAAAGATAATAATAATAACAAAAAATTAATACTTTTTTTCAATCCAAGCAAGACTCCTCAGAAATCTTGAATTTAGATTATTTTTCTTTGAAATTAAAAACAAATTGGAACATAGATATTAATGCAGATTGTTTTCAAACAAGCCGCGTAGATTATTAATTCGAAATTGACAAAGGCTAATCAATGGATTATTTATTTGAGACAAAAACAGAAAGACACACACATAAGACAATTATTCATTGATTTTTGAAGATGAGGATGATTGAGTATGAAAAAAAGCAGAATTTTTAATTTATCTGATTAGTTATTTCATGTTTGCTTTTTGATTCTTTGTATTAGTTCTCCTTTATTGGAATAGCACATTATCTCTCTCTTTCTCTCCAAGTTGTAACTTATTCCTGCTCTATCTGCTTTCAACTGATCTTATCAACTCTATCCCTTATAAACTATTAATAACACATTATGTCATTGTTTCTTGTATTTTGATCATCTAAATGCAAATTTACTATTGTAATTGAGGAGTTTATCGATGAGATCGCAGTGAGTAAGTATCATTCTTCTGCAACAATATCTGTTCAATTTCAGTTCGTCCAATGCGTTCCTAATAGCAACAATTAACAGATCGTTCAATTCCTAAATTTCTCACATATGCATGAATAAATGATTACTTCATCTTATCCTTGTCGTCTGGGTTGACATTTTCACTGATCATCTTAAGGAAATCATTCCACATATGTCCAATTACCTGCATAAGTCAGTTAACATCAAGTTTGATTTTAGCGTTTTCTTAACTTACCTTTCCGCAGGTGAAGCATCTCACTGGAATAATCATATTGACTGTGTTTTTAACACTTGTAGGGTTTAGAATGAGATTTTGGATTTTTATGATTAATTTTCGATCTTGATTTCAGACCTTTCAAAGATAAAGAGACTCCAAGCGAGACACAAAAAAGTGTCCTCTCGCTTATTGAAGTTAATTTTAAAGGGTTTTTGTAGAAGATTTTTTGGAGTTAAATTTCATATGTCTTGATAAATGGATTTCATCATTTTCTTATTTTACCAAAGAAAGTGAAGAAGAATAATAGATTTGAAATGTAATTGGGAAAATGAAGAAGCCAATGATCTAATTAATGGAAGTTGGCAAATGAAAAATTTGGAGGGTGTTGGAAAGAAAACGAAGGTTAATAAGAAGATAATCAAAGACTAGAAAAATGAAAGAGATCACAGGAATATGAAAAACAAACAAATGAAGATTTACTTTCAAAAATTTAGAGGCACTTATCACATATTAAGCAATACTTTTGGAGCAAATATTGTATTATGATTTGCTGCTTTTAATGCAGAGCAAATTTTATTTGGAAAAAAATGGTAATTTTAATTAAGTAGAAACAATAGAGATCAAGAAAGGATTTTTATAAAAAGTCAAAATAGACTAAGAAGCAGAAAAAAGCGCCAGAATATCATGGAAGAAAAGGATAAAACACTGTAGGAAAGGATGGGAGAACTCTAAATTCGTGGAGAAGAAAACTAGTCCAGGGAGATAATTGATTATCGACAATAAAAAAATCAAGAATATCTCCCCGATAATATTAGCCAACCCAAGAAATAAACAGGCAACACAAGACTCAAAATGGAAGAAGAATTTGAATGCGAACCATATCAGCCAAAAGACGAGCGTAACCGTCGATTCAAGAGTGATACTCCAAAGACACGCTCGAATGTGATGGAGGCAGCAAAAAGAGAAGAGCAAAAAGCTAAACGCATTAAACAAAGCTAAGCTGATTCTGAAGTAAATCAAAAAATCGAAGAAGAAGAGGAATCAGAGGATACCAGAAGAAGGTCGAAGAGAATCCTCTAAAAAAATATGACCAAAGAAGAAAAGCAATAGCTTTATGACAAGGACATGGAGGAATGCGCCAAAGCGGTGAAGGGCAAACACAGAGCCAGAATATGAAATAAAACGTATGTTTTTTCATCAAACATAGCTATTACAATCCATTGTATAATCTTATCAACTCTTCTACTGATCTTTTATTATGTTATTTCATGTTTCATTAAGTTACTATTATTGTGTTAACTACAAAGTGCCTCTTCAAAGTAGTTCATTATCTCTAAATACTTATTCTTTCATGTTTTGGCAACGATAAGAGCTTTTGCAAAGATATTTTCAACTATTTTTAGGAATAAATTGGGAAAGAAATGCGTTAAGATATTTACTAAATTGATTAGAAAACGAAATGGCATAGTTCGATTACTTGGCATAGTCATCATAGTTCTCAGTTGATCATAGTATGAAAATATGGTTTCAATTTTATTTTCTTAAAAAGCTTTATATTTTTTAGTTTTAAGAATGGATCACCATCTGCTTGCGCTTTAGACAGTAATAAATAATATTTAATATAATTTCCTTTTAGATTTATTAATAGGCTCTACCAAACGTGTGATCGAGATTAAACGAGAGATTCAAAGAATATCAAACTTTCCTATTTTATTTTAGCAGGAATAAATCAATTCATCTAGAATAAATACTCAAATCAAACTTGAAACAAATGGATTATTGTGAGATTGCTTTTCCTCCTCAATATTCTTGTGGTTGGGTAGTTTATTTAGTTATGCTGATTACCTGTTTAGTAGATGATAGGTAGAATAGGTTATTTAATTTCTCAAAATAGAATTTTATTTATTTTTTGCTATTTTTGGCTGGCAAAGGAATACTATTACACTAATTTAATGTGAGTATGAAATCACTGAATCAATGTGCCTTTTTTACCATTTTGAGGACAAGGTTAATTTTTCAAAATTGTCTGCAAATTGTGGAAAGAAAAAAGCGCGAAATTATTTATCTAGGATTTGATTAACTCCGAGCGCATAGCAGCAATTTGCAACAAAACTTCGAAAAACAAAACAAAAAATAGACAAGAATCAAAATAGAATTATGAGTACTGGTGCAGAGATTCAAAACCATATCGACGTCCTTATCAAATCAGAGAAGATCAGTGTAATTATTACAATTCTGTATGTCATTGGAAAGTTTCTGAAAGTATTTACTTTGTTTTTTGTTTAGTTGGTTTTAAGATTAAAGAATATTTCTACTTTTTAATCATATTATATTGTTTTTCAGGTGAATGTCTACTCTCTTTTGAAGAGCTACCAAAAAGCCGACACGATCTCTAAAGCAAGAGAGTAACAATTCAAGAATAAGTGACACTACGGCACACTGTTTTATCAACTTTTTTACTTTTGAAATATTAGAGAATTGGAGAAATATTATGTGAAGAATTTCAAGGAAGTCAAAGGTTTTTTCTAGGTGAGCTATGCTACCAACAATGGATCTAAGTTGATCTCAACCATTCTTGGTGAGAGTGAATTACAAGGTAATCAAGATATACAAATTGATACAATTAGAATCCATTTTGTGTAATAAGTATAATATCTTATAATAAAATGCTTCTCTCTTTTCTTCATATTTAGAAACAGTTGCAGACAGTGAAAAGAATGTCTTAGAAATCAACATTGCAGCGATTGCATCTGTTGAGCAAAACATCACTGCTACTGATGTGAAACTAGCTATTTCTAATGCTGATTGGCAGGGAAAGTAAAAATTACAAAAATAATGTTAAAAATAAGTAATTTTAAATATTTGGTGTGTTATGCTAATCATATTCATTTCATCAGTTGTGAGATCTAATGTAACAGACCAGCCAAAAGACAGCAAGAAAATTCTAAATAAGAACAGGATGATAATATTCTGAGATCGCATTTACCTTAAGCACTAAAGTAATAGCAAACTTCTAATACAGGTAGTGCGGAAAATAAAAAAAATGATTCCCTAAACAGCAAATCGCTTGGTTAGCATGGAATCAAAAGAAAGCTAGTTGACAGCGATGACGATGATGATAATAATGAAGCTAAGCGATTAAAGAAAAGCTCCCCTGTTGGAAATCTTCAAATTTAAAAACTCAGCATCCACGATCAATCGATGGAAGTTGAGCGGAAAATAACAAATAAAAAAATTGACAGTGACGATGATGAGAGTGATGACAACGAGTTTATTGCTATGCATTTGAAAAGAACCGCTTAAGTTGCTGCTGCCGCTGCAAAATCTTCTGTTAAAGAAGAGAAAAAAGCACCTACTTCTACACAGAATACCCTTCCTTAGAAACAACTTAACAACAGAGATTCAAGCGGCTCAAAGAACAAAGCTAGTAAACCAGCTGTCACAGGCAACAATAAAATAACGTAAGGAAATTATTATGATAATTTTTAATAGTTTTCATTTTATAAGATTTGTTTTTTTAATGAAACTAGATCTTTTTTCAAGAAGAACTGAAAGATAAATGTGCGTTATTTATGTGTAATCTTTGTTATTGATGGTTTGGTTTCCTGAGTAAATCAAAATAGTTGTTGCTACTACTGAGTTATACAGGGAGAATTTACCATTTCAAATATACACTGGAATATGATTAATACTCTGATGTGTTTCACTGAGATTATAATTGAATTTGTGAAAGGAAAAGCGAGTTATCAAAAGGTTTAAGAGCTTTTTTAGAAGTATTTCCTAATTTAGTTGGCTAAAGATTATTATTATCATCTTCATCCATTCCGTCTGAGTCAGAAGAACTATCTTCGTCTTCATCATCATCATCTTCGTTTTATTCGCTGAGAGAATAGTGTCTTGATCCACTAGAAGAAGCTAGAAACAGTGATTCTTAGTTCTGATAGAACGCAACTGAGTTCACTGTATCTTAATGAACTTGCTATTATCCAAGAATTTAATCCTTGACAATATCTACGATTGTTATTTACCCATTCTAAATTAATTACATCAAAATCGTGATTATTAGAAAATTAAATATTTTTTAAAAAGCATAAGTAGAACAGCTAAACTTATTCGCTAAACACTCAAAAGTTACTTCTTCACCGAAAGCTAGGAGTCCTTAACACACATCGAATGCCATTCTTTAATTAGTGGTGCAGCTCCGAGAGAAATAGCTTACGAAAGTGTCTTGCTTTCTCAAATCCTGTTTAATTTGTCAATAAATAAAGTAGTTTAAAAGACAGTTTATTGGGTTATTTTTAAAGATAATTGAGGAAATTGAGTCTTATTTCTGATATTATTACCCATTTGTAAATGAGATTGTCCTTTCTCGCTCCACTAAATAAGTAGTTGCCATCGTTAGGATTGAACTTCACGCAAGTTACACCACCCAAATGGATCTAATTGTAAATCAACAAACAAATCATAGAAATCGTTTTATTTAAGGTAGAGGTTATTTCTCGATATTTTAACTTTTTTTCAAAAGAGTGTTTTACCCCGAAAGAACTAGTTATTTTCTTGTTAGAGAAATCCATGATTTCGACTTTTCTATCGAATTTGCCTATTGCCAGCACGCCTGAGTCAGAGATATCCAAGCAGGAGATGATTTCATTTTTATTGAATTTTTCATAAGAATCCTTGAGGCAGAATTTGCCCATATCATATTACCCTACGAACTGTCTACCAACGCCGTAAAGAGCACCTTTCTAAACAAGTAAGGAATTCATATGAATATTGTTTTCTCTGCTGTATCTGTTTTCTCTTTTACCTTTGGTTCATGCTTAAATTGTAAAGGTGTCTAGTATTGTTCAGTGTTTTTTTTCTGCGAAGAAAGATATCCAATATTTTTTAAAGACTCTGCCATACCATTGCCATTACTCTCAACTCGATAAACGTTTATCTGGTTTTTTCAAACAAAGAATAACATGGCTCAATGATGATGATGATGAATTTAGTAGTATTTTCTAATGCTATTTGTTTTGTTTTACAGGTTGATTTTTAATTGAAACAGCTATGATATCTTATCCCTAACGATTGTTGAGCATAACAGAATCATAAATGGGCTAAGGGAATCTTTTTGAGATTGACTCGACTAGCTGCTGATTGTCTTATAACTGGAAGATCTTGAGGTCCATTTGCTCTGTTACACCATGGAAGTACTTCCCTGAATTGAAGACCTCAATGCCCTTCAAGAAATCCTATTATGTCTGTCCATTTTTCTGTGTGATGAAGTAATTTGAGCGAATTTGTTTGAGAAATCAATCAAATATATTGGTGTGTATGTTGTAATCTTTTTTTAACATTTCTACTCCCATAATCATTCGTATCTTACAATATTCATGGTAAAATTGCTGTCGATGTTGAAGCTAGTAATAGGATTGATCTTGGCAGCTAGAGTAGTTTCAACTTACATGCTTTCATTTCCTTCTTACTCTGCCTGCTGCTCCTGCAAGATATTCGATGATTCTACTGTTTCCTCCTAAATTGGTTCTTGCATATTGCCTAAAAGATTATTATTTTTGGAATTTGGATCGAGTATTTACTTTTGATCTGATGAGGAAACTCTTCTAATTCATATCATCGAAGGAAATTAACAAACAAATAATACAAAAATAGTGCAATAACAAGAGAGTGTTTAAACAAAGGAATTCAATGAATCAGCAGACAAATTCAACAACTGAAACAACTACTTCTAATATCTCAGGTGTACTCCATTTAACTAATCACGAACCACCTGTTGAAGAAGTAAAAGAAAACACATAAATCAAGACTAAAAAGAAACCACCTACTCGGAGTATCTAATGGGCTGAAGAGACCATTGACAATGAACATTTAGGCAGACTAAAGTCAAATTGTAAGAAAAACTAGCAACATAAAGCAAAATCTAATGTGTTGAATTACTTGATCATTATTATTTTTGTTTGTTTCAGTATGCTGCATCTATCATAAGCCTAAAGACGCAGAAAACCCAAGCAGCGACACATGCACAAGTGACGACGATGGAAACGAACTTGATAGAGACAGGATAACGAAAAAGCGTCATAAGAAAAATTGCAAAAAGCATGGGGATTCATGTGGAGGACATCACGGATAATGCCCGAATAATAAAAAAGTAGATGAAAATGCAGGGCAATCAAAGGAGGAATGAATATAAAGAGAGGATAATTGTGAGAATTAATTTCTTCGTGAGTGTACATACAGCACTTGTTGTTGTTTTTAGATATTGAAGCAAATTTGATATTTTAAACATTTCCCTCTATGCAATTGTAATTTTCATCCAATTACTTTAGGAACATTTGATCATTTTTTATTTCTTCAGAGATCATGAGTAACTGCATGGTAGAATCTCTTTTTCTAGTCTGTCTCTTTGTGCTCAGCGAATTCACTTTTGGTCTTTTCTAGAGCCTATGTAATAGAAATGAGCATGCATTAACAATAGATTCATTTGGAGGAAGAAATGTTTGCATTTATTTTTGGATTGTTTTGTGCTTTTTGAATACCTCCTTTGAAATGCCTGTTTTGGCGATGAATTCTTCATCTGAGATTTGCAGATCTTCATCGAGATTGATTGTCTTCTGGAGCTTAATAGCAGCTTCACATCTAGGTCTAATCACACTGCTGTATGAAGTAGCGAAGTAAGCAGGAAGACTCTTTGGTTTTCCGAAAGCGAATGCTCGCTGTTGTAGGTAACGAGCTTTCAGATCAAGACTGCCGATTGAGCTGGAAAAAAGACAAATTTATGAAATTCAAAGTCTAGAATTAAACGAAGGACATGGGACTCTTCTTACCTGATAAAGATGTTTGTGTGGTTAATCCAAATGTCTTTAAGATTATCATGAACTACCTTAAAGTTCTTGAGCATCTTGACCTTTGAAAAAATAGATGAGAAAGGGTTAGACTCCTTGAAAATATTATCAGCTATTCTCCTTGATTTTAGGTTACTTTTGTCGGGAGAATCGAGACAGGGCAGATAGAAATGAGTTCAGGATACTTTACGAAGGTATTCACAATCTAAATAAGTTAAAATGATCAAAAGATTAACTTTTATATGCCGTTGATAATCTTAGTTTGACTGCTTACATCTTTTTACGAAATTTTGAGATATTTCGGAAGGTAGAAACTTTATTTCAGATACACAGGCTTCTCAAGAAGAACGTTGGGGTTAGCTAGCACCTTTTTTAGAAATAAACACACATCTTTATCAATCCATAAAAGCTTCATTTTAAAGCAATTAAAATATTTGTCATTACCAGTGAGAAGAACTGCTAAGAAGAGAACCCTTAGTGGAGAAGGAATTTAACATTATCGTGGAGATACTCTTGGTTGAAATCGACAATGTAAGGGTGTTTTACAAAAAGTTGAATAACTTGTTCTTTTGAGATACCACCCCAAACTGTGAAAGTGCGCTCTGCAGTTTCAAATTTCTTAGCCATATTCGCCATAAAGATATTAGGATAGTGAATCAAGACTTCAAGAGCTTATGCCTGAAGAAGAAGAGAATAAATGGCAAGAGCATTAGATATTTTTAAAACGCAAAAGTTTATGATAAATGAGTTACATCATTTGCATTGAGTATCTGTTTCAGAAGTGCGAATCGTTCATTGATTTATTCGGGTGTGAGGGACAGCAAAGTGTGGTTATTCTAGACAATTCTATGGATGGCATTATTATCCAGGGAGTATTGCTTCTTCAAGAAAGCAGTCAGCTAAATGATGTCCTATTGTAGGTGATTATTATTTCCATTGTTGACAGTAAGTGCTGAAATCTTGCTTTTGAAGATTTTACCGAGTTCATTTCTTGTGAACCCAAGTTGCTTGAATTACTCAAGTGCAGGCTTGATATCCTTTTCGAAGTCTACAGTCTATCCAAAGCCTTTTTCAGCTCTATGAGGTTGATAGTCTTCGATGTACTTACGAACACCTTTGAATGCATCTGTTGCAACTGCTGGTGCACTTACTCCATTAACACCACGACTAAACCAATACCTGCAGATAACTCTACTCAACATAGTCACAAATAGTTGTAAAAACAAAGGAAAAGTTCACTTTAATTGTCGATTTCAAGATTTAACTCTCACAGGTAAAAAACAAAATAGCAAACTAAAAGAACTAATCTAATCCTCTTTCTCTCCCAAATATCTTCATTTGTAGTTTTAATTCTATCAAAAAGAATATGAATGAACAAATCTTTTTGTTTGTTTCACACACATACATTATTGTGTTTTTGAAGGAGTTTTCGATGATTTAATTGTAACATTTCATTTAAAAAAGCATTATTTTTGACATTAAAATGAAGAATATTTTACATTTTTGCCCATCACAAAAACATTCCAGAAGCAAAAAGAACTGCATTGAGCTTCTAGATGATTACTTTCGAATCTTGAAGGGTTGTTTGTACGTTTAAAGCAGGGAAGATAGCCTTCAAGAAACTGAATTCTTAAACATTACTAAAAATTATCTCATTTTCATTTGGTGATATCAGAATAGCTTCTCCTTGGATTCCCCTGATTTCAAGTGCAATTAATATTGTTGCTGTAATTCCCCGCAGTTTGTTTCCAGGTGCTAACAGAGGAATTGATGGGAATTATGAGTTATTCAAGATTGTTCTTTGAGAAGTCAAAACTTTGCTTAAGGAAGTTAATTTTTTGGTGCCTTCAGAGGAAGATCCAGATGCGTGTTATGCTACCATTGACTCATATGGAAGGGTATCAAGGATCAGTACATCTTGAACTGCATTGGGTTGATCTAAGATCTATGAAAGTAAGAAAGCTCCAAAATCTTGATCATATGATTCAGGACCTAAATCGAAGTTGAAGACAATGAATAGAATATTTGGAGAACTTGAATTCACAAACAACTCCGCAAGATTCATTTGTTTCGCTCTGACAAAATTTAGATGACCAACTGGGACAAATTGTTCTTTGCTTTTCTAGATGATTGTGTGGACAAATGCTTATGGATGACCTGTCATTGCTAGAACAACGCGGTTTGCTTTGATTTTCTTGTTATTGATGTACTGCTATGCATTTATTGACTCATTCACAGTGAGTTCAAATTTAAATATTGGAAGAGGTTCACCTTAAAAGGAAATATATTCTGATTCATTTGCTTGATTGGTGATATTCTCTAACTTAAGTGATGATATTCCACTCTCGATTTCCATTTTATTTTCAGAAAGTACTTATTCGCTTTATGAGATAATTGTTTAAAATTTTTGTTTTCTTTAATTGTTATGTTATTTTTGTGGATTTTGTTATAAATTTAAAAAAAGAAAAGAAACAGAAACGAATCCTTGTCTGATCTCTGCTTGTCAATCGATTTGATATCTCAATATCTAAAAAGGAATATATATTAATATTAATTTGTTCTTCTTATTTTTTTGGATTCTTTTACCTTATTTATTTTCTGTAGGGATTTTAAACACAGCCTTTCAATCTACATGATAAATTCTTTTTTTGAATTGAAAAAAAAAAGGATTATGCAACTTTTGAGTGTTAATTAAGACATTTTAATTCATTGGGTAATTAATATCTCAATTCCTGTGATTATCTAAAGTTTTACCGCGTAAAATGATTGTGTCTCCCCCTCAAAGAGATAACGTATCATTTCTTTTTGTGAAAAGATTCTGAGGACAATAATTAAAATAAAGTGACAAAGTTCTATTTTTCAAGGCGAACAACATCCAGGTGAACATAATTACTGATGGTAATTCAAATGGTTAGTTAGTTACTTAATGGACATATTGGTTTTATTGTTTCATTAGTCATTCTTCAGAAGAGTCAAAGCTAAACTTGAGGAAATTCTGAGTCAACAGTAATAACGACATTCATCCACTTTTTCTCATTGCTAATCGATTCATCAAAAATGTATTTGGCACTCAATAAAACAGCAAAACAGAGTTGACTGAAAGCTAAGAAGAACATGAGTCTAAAACGTTGAAAACCCCCTTGCCTAAAATAAAAATGATTGCCAAAGAGTAGATTCTGAATAGCTTTCTGAATAGTGCTAGGAAGAAGAATGGTAATGGGTAAGTGAGTCTAGGATACACTATTAGATAAGCTATGCTAAAGAAAGGAAAAGTAGTTCTTGACAAACCCCAGCCAGATCAACTAAACTGCATGATCTGTTTGAATTTCTTAGTTCATCCAGTATTGATGAAATGCAACCATATCGCTTGTGAATACTGTCTCGATGAATATGCCCTAAAAGAATTAGTAAAAATTGAAGATTTCTTTATTGAGTTTTCATCCTCTTTAAAGTTAGTTATTTTTAAGGTCTTACATGTTTCTCGTTTTATTAGACATGCCCAGTGTGTAAGAAGGCGTTAAGCTACTCGAAGCTATTTCTCTCGCCTTCCCTGGAATACGCTATTACCAAGTAAATATTTTTAAGGATATTATACCAAAATATTTGTTTTTAGCTATCCTTTGAGGAGAAAACCTTTTTGGGTAGTTTCTAAGTAGCCTTTGGAAGAATTTAGATATTTTTGGTTTGGAAAACAGATAAATGGCTGGCGAAACACGTCCAAAGAGCAATCATTATTTGAACACGAAGAAAATGAGAGACGCATGGAGATCTAAAAGATAGTAAAAATGCTTTGCTTTAATGGATTATAAAGTTGAAATGCTAAGATTATTGTTTTCAACAGTATTTCTGCGTTTGATGTTGGAATGAAAATTGATATACGAGACAAAAGATTCGAATGGGGATAAGGAGTTATTGTCAACATAGCCAAGGCTGACAATAAAAGCTTCTTAACTGTTGAAACTTAGGTAGATAAAAAGAGAAAGAATAACACAGAATAAGTTGTTTTACGGCTCACAAAATGTCAATATTTGCTGATGTTCATTTGTCTTTATTTAAAAAATCTCAAAAGCTGGAAGAAGCTACAATCCGAACAGATCTGTTGGACTCACGTAGTCCTCGTTTGGCACCTTTTAAATTTTTCACCACTCGATAAGGTATCAGCAGATCTTAGAGACTATTAAGTTTCAAGTTCAAATCTAAATTTGACTTTGTGTTCTTTGTAGGTGTTGTGACGAGTGCTTAGCAGATGCTTTCAAATGTAAGATAGATGATCTCAGATTTTGAAGCAGTCAGATCTGCTCGAGAAGCTGCATAACAAAATGCAAATTTACCTGCAACAAATGCTAATAATAATTCTTAAAATGATCTCAACAACCCTGAAAACCCTTAAAATGACATAACCGAGGAACAACAACGCTAGTTGCAGAGACAACGTGATCGAGAGCAATACCATCCCTTGATTCGTCGATTTTTAGGTTCTGCTGAAAATCTTTAGTTGATGTCTTAACTAATGAACAATGCTTTCTTGAGGTCCCAATAAAATGCTGCAGCAAGTGGTACCCTTCCACCTCAAATATTTTAGCAACCTCAATAGAATTCAGCATAATTAGATGCCCAACAATAACGATTGGCTTTAGAATAAGTAAACTCATAAATTAATAATTTTTTCAACGGAAATGATTCGAATAGCAATAATAATAATAATCAAGTGGAAA
>Ga0302285_10001246_pt1 | contig 14051 bp, 10 predicted proteins | sample III_Fen_E2_2_FD_200455 | JGI IMG/M metagenome (GOLD analysis project Ga0302285, IMG submission 200455) | Peat permafrost microbial communities from Stordalen Mire near Abisko, Sweden - III_Fen_E2_2 | ecosystem: Environmental > Terrestrial > Soil > Wetlands > Permafrost | place: Sweden: Abisko... | reverse complement strand
CAAGAAATTACTATTGATAATCTTGTATATAAACAAGCAAAACTATATTTATTTACACATGTATTTATTCGCTTTTAATCATTTTTTATCTTAAAAGCACCTTCTTGTATTTGTTTCTGAGAGTGATAATTTATAAAGTATTGGGAAATCATATTTAGAAGAAGAGTTTCAATTAAATATTATTGAGAAATTGGTTTTCAGCTGCATCGCAGATTTAATGAACAGATTATTTGATAAAACGTTGTCTCTTCCCTCAAGTTATTATTAAAATGAATGAAATTCGAATTGAGCCCAAAAAGGGAATCTCTTTGATGTTATTAGCCAATAATTGCAGACAAAGAAACCCAAATCGAATTATCTATTCAGTTTTTGATTAAGATTCATGGGAAATCTGATTGGGATGGGATGGGTGTAAGTAGCATAACTATTAAAACCAAAACAATTAAGAATCCTAAGTTAATCCTCTCTAAAAAAGGGAAGCAAACAAACCAAAATTTGGCACACAGTCCAAGCTGCAAAATTGAAATCCTTAATCCTGCCCGAGAGATTGAAGAACAGAAAGTTAGAAGTACTTAAAAATACTTTCGAAATGCATAGATGAAGGCATTTTACTGAAGAGATTTAATGAATAAGTTAATTTAATTAATTGAAGCCATCAGAGTAAGCAAAAATAGGACGAGCAAATAGATTTCTGTGAATGGATTTTCAGATCAATCTAAAGTATTAAAAAAATAATCATAATTTAAGAGATGGATATGTTAATTTCCAGATAATTTTAATTGAATTTGAGATATAAAAAATGTTATGTCTTTTGTTATTTTTTATGCTAAAAATGTTAAAATAATAGAAAAGATCTGCGTTTTTTTATTAATGGGTAATTTTAAGCAATCATTCATGTTCCCTCTCGGTTTCTTAATATTTAAATGTTTTAGTGTTTTCATAGGACTAACAAACAGCCACTCAAAAAAGGAAATTCTCAGAAAGAATTTAATAGATCCGCTTTGAAATTGGTTGTCTATATGCTGAGAAAAGAGGAGAGGGAAGAAATTTCTGAGATGTTCTTGGAATAGAAAGTTAGAAATTGAATGTTCACATATGAAATTGAATAGAAACTTGAGGGAAAGAGAAAATAGCGAAGGGTTTTGATCATTATCAGAATAATTAGTTAATTCCAAAAAAAATAATTAATTCTTAAAATCATTAAAAATTTCATAGCAAAATAAGCAGTTTCAAGCTGGATTTCTTGCATCCAAAGTGCTTTTCTTAGATAAATTACATCAATAATAAGAAGAAAAAAACAAATAAACTTCTTAAGAAATACTTTTTTTCTGCTTATTCACAAAGATTATCTAAAATGACTGAACCTAACAGAGTATCCTCAAAACAAGAAGCAATTAAATAAGACCCTATTTTAAAGTCTCCAATGTCACCTGCAATCCGTCCTCCTGAGTTTGTAGGCTTATTGCAAAAATAATAAGATCTAAAGCCTGAATAACAGTAATCAACTGAAGAAACCAAGCAAGATACAGACAGCAAACCATCCTAGCGACGTGTGAAAGTCAAAGCATTAAAAGGATCTCCTTACGTGATATCATTAGAAAAAGCTGATATCGTTGGAGAGGGTTCGTTCGGTAAAGTAGTTCGTGCATACGATTTGGAACGAAAAGACGAAGATTTAGTTGCGAAGATTATCCCATTAGGTGATGCTTTAAAAGCAGAATCTCTTCAAATGGAGTTAAAAGTCTTAGTTAAACTACCTTAGCATCCCAATTTAGTGAATTATAAGAAAATCAAGCTATCCTCGTAAAGAAAATAATATTTCATTATGGACTTCTGCAATGCTGGGACATTAACACCGCACTTGAATAAGAAACTAGCTGAAGCGGAAATCATCGATTTTCTGCAATAATTCGCGAGAGGATATAGAGTGCTATTCAAATCAGGGATCATTCACAGGGATATCAAACCAGATAATATTTTGATTCACAATAGATTGTTTAAAATAGCTGATTTCGGATTGGCTAAGATCGTTGATCCACTTGTTAGCCTCCAAAATATCTCAATTAGGTAAAACTATTTCTGATAAAAACTTTTCCTAAATTTTTTTTATGCATTATCCGATATTAGGGGCACTCCATTGTACATAGCTCCTGAGCTAGTCAAGAAAGAAAAATCTTCTGCAAAGGTTGACATGTGGTCTTTAGGTGTGATTCTCTATCGAATGCTATTCAAAGGAAGTTATCCATTTTTAGATCCAACAATAAAATACAACGTATAGACAGCATTGCGACATATTAGTTAAAATAAACTAGTAATTCCTGTAGTTCCTAAGCGATCAGATGGGTTAATAACGCTAGTTAAGAGAATGCTTGAGAAAGATGAGAGTAAAAGGATAAGTTGGGAGGAATTCTTTGAGCATGAGTTTATCGCTTAAAATTTGAGAGATGAAGAAAATGAAGGAGTAAATAATGAAAGTGAAAAAATTTACACCGAAGAAGGTGAAGTGATGAATAAGAATATGCTTAAGAGCTCTGTATTCTTGAAAAGGATGGAAATAGTGAGATAATCGAAGATTAAGATGACACACTTGAATTAGAAAGTGAAAAGAGTTAAGTTTACTGATGATCTTGAAAATGATTCCCCCGATGAAAATACATAGCTGACAAGGGAAGATAAAGAAGAGATTTTAGACCTTGTGGATAACTCTAAGACTAATAATGCAGACAAGAAAATGAGACGCAAAAGTGATGAATCTGCGATGACGAAAAATCCCAATATCCCACCTAACGATGATTGGGTTTTGGCAAGTAAAAAGGAAATCGAAGCTGTGATCAGAGCTAGCAGAAGAAGATTAAAATCGACGGAGAGTGTCAAACGAGCTGAGGATATGCTCCTTGTTTACAGAGAAAAGGTTTTATTTTTTGACATGCTGTGTTTGCGGATCAGCATTATCAAACAACAAGCTCAGATAAAATTAGCTAAGATGGAAGATCCCTCATCTAAGCCTTCTAAACCTTCAGCGAATTACATAGAACTTGAGGCTTTCATTTAGAACGTATAGAAAACATTGATTTGTTTATTGGAAATCGGTTTAATCTACAATGAACAACTAATTAAATTTTAACCTGTCAACGGTAGCTGCGTGACAAAGGAAGACTGGGAGTAGTTTGAAATGTCCGATAATATACTTCTTTTTTAAGCCTTACTCAGATAAGATAAATCATGTTTGAATCAATTCCTGCAAGAAGAACGAATCAATGCTTAGTAAATGTAGAATTAAGGAAATAAATAAAATGCAGGAATAACTAAGAACCCTTTTGAGATAATCAAGTAAACATTGGTATCATTGACAAGCGACTCCTTGATTAATATTCTCAATGAGTTCGTTAGGGGAATTCGCATTGCGGGAGTTTATTTGTTAGAAGCGATGTGCTTGGTTCATAGTAACTCGAATGAACTCAAGAATAGGTAGAGTAGACTAGAAGATTTTGATAATTTTTATGATTTTCTGGCTTACTATGAAGAAATTGAGCAGCAAGGAGCAGGCGAAGAGCCGAGCAAGTAACTAGAATTGTTTGATGAGTTAAAATAAGAAATTAAGTAAATCCTCGTCTCTAAATGAATCTGCGAGAAGAAATATGATGAGAATTAAAAAATTGTTTTTATGTGGGAAATGATTGATTTTATTTGTTTGCTTAAAAGATTTTTAATTTATTGTGATGTTGATACTTCGTTTATCTGGATTTGTAGTTTTATGGATGATGAAGATTTTTGTTATGTAATTGTTGGGAAGTTTTACTTGAAATAAGATGGGTTAATTTTAGACAAACAGATAGTTAATTCAAATACATACATGAGGACAAATTATAAAACCACTGACTCGTCTTAATGTACATTTCATTGGTAATTAGACAAATCACTCTTTCTCACCACTCTCAGAATATGCATTTCTCAGTGATTTTCTTTTTGACAGCTTAAAGATTATGATCATTTTCATCCCAGCTATTTAAAGAATTCTACAATTGCTCTGATATTTGTTTCTTCAATGGAAACTCAACGTCATGAAGAATCATAGAAATTGTCTAGAATATCTCAACGTATTTCTTCAGCACTGCAATTTTCTTCTTCTTGATTTCTTCATGCGAAGCGAACACGCTGCATAGCTTAATTACCAGATCAATTTATTCCTTCGGATTCTCTTTTATGTGGTTTTACAATGTAGGATTCTTAACCGCATAACTTAACAAATTCAGAATCTAATAAAAACAACAACAAATCAAATAACAAACTTAATATAATAACTACTATCTTACAATTCCTTTGTTCCTATCCTTGGATCCGCCATCTTTATTCAACAAAGCTAGTTCAAACAACCTATTCATCAGTGCAATCGCAATAATATTTGAAATCTTAAGTGCTTCCTTGAAAAGTGATTCTGAGTAGAAGATATCTTTTTTAAGTCCAGTTTTATCCAATGCCTTGATGAATTCAGCAGTAGAATCTCCTCCATTCATGGAGACTCTGATCTTAAGAATACTCAATGCAGCACTGCTTAATAACTTATTTAAGCTACCCCTCGATTCCCTATTGAATACCAACAAATCAAATAAATAAATTCAGATATTATCTTAAAATTCACCTTATAAACCCATCTAAAATTCTAATCTATTTTTACTTCGCTAGAATTCTCATGACTTCACTAAGACATGTGTTCACTTCTTCTACATATTTCTCCTCAAAAGTGAAGTTACGCTCAAAGAATTTCTTGATTACTTAGCAAATCCTGTTAAGCGGTAATCACAAAATAGAATTAAAATGAGTTCATTGAGCAAAATAATTAAAAAAACAAGAATACTTATCAACAAAAGGTGTCTTTTATTTATCCTAGGTGATTTATTGCAGAGAATTGAAAATCTAAGATAAGGAAACTAAGAAAAGCTAGGGATTATTCGTTTTCTTAACAAAGATTTCCAAGAGATCGAGCACTCTAAACTTGAATTCTGTGACTTTGCGTTCTTTTTCTTCTTTGGATTTCTTACGGTTTGCATTCTTTAACACAGATAATTCCCCTAAGACTTCATTTTGTTTTTCCATTTCAGCATCTAAATCAGCTAAATTATCAGCTTCTAATTAAATGCTACTCTCATCACTATCATTATCCTCATCGCTACTTTCTTCTTCAACTTCAATATCCTTTTTTTCTTTCTTTTCCTTTTTATTCTTCTTATCATCTTCCTTATCACCTTTTTTCATATTTTTCTTATGCTTTTTATCTTTTTTTACTTCTTTTCTGTTCTTTCCTTGGATCTTTTAAACTTCTTTATTTTACTTTTCCTTCTTGCTGCTGTTAGTGTGCTTTACTACTCCAGTATCTACTTTCTATCCAACATTTAGATTCTTATTCTTATCCTTATTAATGCCACCAGCAGCAATCACTTTTGGAACTTAAATTTTTTCTTTCTGTTCATTGTTATCCCCATTATCTGTAGCTGCTGCTTTATTCGCTATCATGCTTTGCTTATGCGCTGCTTTGCGATCATTGTAATGTTTCCCTTTCTTAGGGATATGCTTATCACCTTATGTCATGTTGATATCCTTTTTTGTCAGCTTATCTCAATCTTTGCCAAAACTACTTAATTTTACAAGGTTTCTTCTTTGTTTTTGATAATCTAAGCTAATTTGGCCTTTCTATTTTTCACAATTCAGTGACAATGAAAAAATCATTCAGCAGTATTTTCTAAAATCTTGCTTCAACTTCTATCATCTCTTAGTCCTTGCATATCTATTAATATTCCCCGTAGGTCTACTTATCCCCTCTCCTCTCCCCACCACATCAAACAAAAAGTATCCAAAACTAGAAGATATTTCTTAATGATCGTGACTCGATTTAAACTTTTTTTCTGTATGAACAACCTCCCCACTTTCCCACCCCACTGAAAAATCAAAAAATAGAAAACTTTCAACTCAAAAATACCTTTGAATAAATTCAGATATAATCATAACTTGCACAACACAATTTATTTTCATTCTCCCAACCTAGGTTCTGAACCCATTTCTTCATGGAGAATAATATCATTGAGAATCGCTATTCGTATGGTAAATACCTAAGAAAAGCTAAAGGCTTACGGTAAACTGATCCTAACTCCAAAGCGATTCCTCCACCTCAGTAGCTCGCTGAGTACATCAGCTTTCTAAAAGACAAAGGATTGCAGTGTGATAAAGTTGAGTTCTCATAATTTATCACTCGAAATGGACTACCATACTCTGGATTACGAGCTAAAGAACTCATAAAAGCCAATGAAGTCTTCATTTCCCTTCCTGCTTCAGCTCTCCTTACAACAAAGAAAGCATTTTTCAACGACCCTGAACTCAACAAAGTATTCCAAGCTCACCCTGAATTCTTTAGCTAAGCTGGAAGTTCTTCCTGGGAAGACCATATTATTTGGGCTTTTCTCCTCAAAGAAAACGAAAAAGGACGAGCCTCCGAATGGTATCACCTTCTTTAAAACCTTCCAAGGGAAATTGACTATTTGATTTTCTGGGAAGACTCCGAAATCGACATGCTAGAAGATCCCAAACTCAAAAAAAAAGCGCAGCACTCGCGAGCCGAATTTGAATTTGAATATCGATAGTTATCTCGCATTCTCATAGACTATGTACCTAATGTGTTTAAAAGTGCAGCTGCATTCAGCTATGAGGATGCCAAATGGATCTATATTCACTTAGTTTCAAGATGTTTTGGGAAATATTTTGCTTATGTAACCATGGTTCCATTTGCTGAATTGTTAAATCACGAATGTTCTGATGTTTTCTATGATTTCAAATACAATGAAGATAACCCTGCGAAAAGCGAATAAGCGGAATTCCCTGAACCTAAGTTACTTGAGCAATAAGAATTAGATGACAATGACAGCAGTGATGGGTCTTATCATTCATGGGATTCAGACTCAGATGGAGATTTTGACTGGGAAAAAAACATTGATCAATAATTAGTTGAGAATCAACTTGAAAATAGTACAAAACAATCCAATCATTCTGGAACAGATTGTACGCATTTATCACTTCAAACTACTATTAAACAAGCTCTTGATCCTAAGCAAACTAACATTTGTCTGGAAGATTCCGAGGAACTCGAAGGTGAAGTACCTGTTAATGAATCTCTCAACGTAGTAATCCGAAGAGAGGTTCAATTATTATCAAAGGAAATATTCCTCTGGGCGTATAATAACCTTGATTACAATGACAATATTTCTGTTTTCTACGCAGCACGGATATTAGGGAAAACACGTTCACTGGAGCGTGCATTCATGACAAAAAAACTCTCATATTTCTCTGTAAAAGAAGAACTGAAACGTCTTGAAACCATGAACTCAAAATTCAAAACAGAACTGCTGCTGTTCTATAAATTAGTCAATGGTGTCGCTGATCACTACAAGATCCCAGGACAGAAAAAGAAACGAAGAATTTTAAAATCTGAGCAACATGAGAGCGATCTGTCAGATTCCAGTATCCCTATGGATTCAAATAAAACGTATTTCCAACCCAAAGAAAAATGGGCAGATGATAAATTTGATACGTTTGTTATGAAAGCATCATCTAAGGATTAGTTTGAGTTGCATTCATAAGTTTATTTTTGCTATGGCCGTTTGTCTAATCGTTCACTTCTGATGCGATACGGAATGACTTTAGAATACAATAAATATGATCATGTGTTTCTGAGATTACCTTATTTATCTTTGTTACCGTAACATATGATCCCGAAGATAGCTCCGTATAGCTATAATATATCTCTATATAAGAGATTCAAACTCAAAAGGAATGTGTTTAATCTTGATCTATTAGCTTTTCTTAGGGTTTAAAGATTCTAAACTTCAGACTAAGTGCTCTCGATTTTCTTTTCAACTGATTTAGAAACTGAAAGATGTGTGCTTTCAGCTGCGATTTGTGTCTATGAGCATGCTCTTAAAGATCATTTTGATTTTTCTTTGGAAGAAAATGAAGCTAAACTCAGCGATAAAGCAGTAGGTAAGAAGAAAGGAATAGACATAATCAAATATGATAATTATTTGTTAAATTTAAGAAATTATTGTTGATTTTTAATTTGGTTTTTCCCATTAAACAATAGGTTACCATGAGTATTTCTCATTGGTTTATAAGCTCGAGAGACAGAGGATAATCTAATTACAGCTGATTCTCTGCAAGGTCGCAAAAGGTCTAATTGAAAAAATGATCGAAAAAGAATCTGATAATTATTCTGAAATCTCCAATGAATTCATCAATCAAATAGAATCTTCATCTGATGGAGAATTAACAAATAGACATAGATATCTCTTGTAGGATTATTTCAAGCGATTTAAATTATATGAATAAAGAGAACATAAGAAACAAATGGTAGTATTTGCTTAGAAATTATTAAAAAATGAAGAATCGGAGAAAAATAGATAAAAATATGCTGAAGAGGAAGAATTAGAAAGAATAGCGAAGAAGAAAGCTAATGAAATTGAAATGGAATTGCGTATGGCGAAACAGAAAGCTCTATTGGAAAAGATTAAGAAAGATGCTGGAAATTATTAGAATACTTCAACTGCCACGGGGGGTTCGGTGATAAGTGATAAATATCAGCCTTATGGTTAGATCGTAGAAGAAGATCCAGTGAAGAAAGCGTAGGAAGAGAAGAGTTATGGTATCTAGCAAGAGAGACTTTAAAAGAGTTTAAGTATTAGAGTTAGACCGAATACTCTAAGTTAAACACATTCGAATATTGAAAAAGGAAATAATAATAGTACTATTACAGCTGGTGGTAGCAGTACAACAATGAATTAAACTACTAATTCAACGAATTTTAAATAACTAAGCATGCCAAAGCATATTGGGCTTGATACTTAGCCTTAAATTCCAAAATCAACTAAGAATATTGGAGTTAATTTGAATCCTGCGATGAATCTATTGAGACCATTAAGTATTGCAGAATTAGCATTAAAACATGGAAGAAAAGCTAGTGTAGAAACGAATGATTAGCTAATCTAATAATAATATGAATAAGTGGCTAAAGATAAAGATGAATTTAGCTTGAAAGCTAAAAGTAATAATTTAAATGGAACAACGAAACCAATTATTAAATAATCATAATTGCCATCTAATTCTTTATTAAAACCAAGCTTGATTCCAAGTAATTCTAAGACATCAAAGAGATCATCTTTAACTGTCAGTAACACTAGTAATTAATAAAATAACCATCATGGTTTGCATAAGCTGAATAGCCTACAATTAAATAGTAACTCAAGTAGTAATTCTTGAGAAAAAGAAAAAGAAAATGAAAATACCTTTTTCAGTTTTTGTTTGAAGTTTTACGATCAGTTTATTATGATAATTAAAAAATATTTGATAAAAAATGCTAAACACATACTAATATTATTATTGATATTCTGTGGAAGGGAAGATTCTGGGTTTTCAAAATTAATCTTAAGTTTTTCTTTTTCGTTGAGCTTCTCTCAAGAGCTTCTACGATCAAAAAGTTTGTTTATGTTGATTTATTGATTGATTATCTGGCAATGTTTTTTTTGTTTAGAAGTTAATTGAGTAATTTTGGGTTGAAGAATGTTTAGTCTTATGTAATAAAGAAACGAACTGTTCAGAATGAAAAATTAAAGATTATCTAAACAAGCAGGGAAAACTTCATTGGTTAATAAATAGGAGGGAAAAATATAGATTTTTTTGGTGAATTTCAGAACGAAATAGATAAGGAAAAAACAAAACAAACAATAATTGAGAAATAAAAGAGTAAGAACATCATTTTGGAATGGAATTTGAAGAACCTTGTTGGGATTTCTCTCCTGTGAACCAATCTTCACAACAATAATAGCAAAATCCATAACAAGACTCTCTACATCCCTTCGAGAACCTATCAAAAAAAATTTTTAGTTTCAACAACAGTTAACATGTACAGAATCAATAATCATAAGAATTACAATAGTTTCATAATAGCGAGAACATCGAAAACGATGAAAGTTCAATGTAAGAAATCTAATTCGCATTGATTCCCCTGAAATTTAAACCAAAAGATCCACCTGAAACGAAAACAGATCAGCTTAAAACAATCAGAAATAATAATGAAAACTCAAATGAAAACAATATTTATTCTCATGATAGCAGCTCTTCTAAAATACCATCATCACCTTTATCAGCAGACCACTTAATTCCAAGAATCTTAAACAAAAAAATAACTTCCCTAAATGAAAAGTTCAAGAAACGCAAAAAAGACCAGATGATTGCTTACTAACAGAAAATCAATAAATTAAACCATTTAATCCAAGGTCGAAGAGCTAATAGCTTTAATCCAAAATAAGCAATAGGCCTTCCAATTGATTTCTTCTATACAATCCAATGCACTCATGAATTTTAAATATTCGGTGGAATCAGTATTTCCACGGATTACTCTGATAACCAAATTGATCCTGATACCAACGAAAGAAAGCCCATTGTCAAATGCTGTAACTCTATGCCATGCGGTACTACTTTCACTGAGGCTAGGGTAATTTTCAACAAATCATTGAATACCGTTGAGATATTGTCTGCTCCCTGCTTCATCGGTAATAAAGAATTCTCCGCACTTTGTGAAATATTTGATTCGTTTAATGATATGGACTATCACCTGTTGAGTAGCACCCTCAAGCGATATCAAAATGAAGTGTATAAAATAGTCCAAAATAATAAAATCTCCTAAAATATTTCTAGCAGGATTTATGCGGAAATCGAAGAGGATTATCAAAATTTTGTTGAATGGGCGAGATCGTAAGTCCCAATTCTGACGAAAGGCAAGCCATTTTTTAAGTATGTGATTGGGAGGATGAACTACAATCTTGGGGATGTGCAGATAACAAATATTGGTACTAGCATAGAGTTCACGAAGATCCTTGGAATGGATTATGAAATATTCGCTTAATCAGTATTAAGAGGGTAATTTTGTGAGTTAGGTAGTATCATCGGGAGTAATATTGAGCAAGCGATTTACTAGCTATTAATGAGGATTGAGAATCAGGATTTGATTCCTGAGTAGACTATTCTTCTTAGCACAATAGACGGATTTAAAATGACTTCGAAATAGACTCTTATGAAGATTCCTTCGCCATTTACAAGGCATTTGATTTCAGAGTACGATCATTTGTTTTATATTGAATTGGTGAATGTCGAGGAGAATCAGCTAAAGGCATTAGAGGAGTTTAGATAAAGATAGCTGGATCCTTAGAAAGGTATTTCATTTGAATAATATGCACATAGAGAGTTATCTTAGTTCTTTGAGATAGTTGAATATTCAGTGTATTCATAAATATTTTTAGAAAAATATTACTCAAAGAAAGAATGATTCAGGAAAGCAAGAAAAGAAGATAAGAAGGAAAAGAGTAGAGATATTGATGACAATGAAAAGAAAAGATAAAATAAGAAAATATTCGATTGTAAAATTGAAGAATGTAGTAGTTGTGGATTTTTTATTCGAACTCTTTCCATCATCGTTTTGCTGAATGATTGTAAATTGAATGTAAAGTATTAATTGCCCATAGATTTCCCTCCCCCCTCCTCCTCATTCTGAGCTTTCTGGATTTTCTTTCCCTTGGATATTCTTTTTCTCATTTTAAATCTCTTCTTTTTGCATTTTTTATTAGTATTCGTAAGAAACAAACTGAAGAATGTAAAATTAAAGATTATCTTTAAAAGGAGGGGAATTTTTTTTGACTGAATAATAAATTAAGACAGAAAAATAATATTTTTTAGTGAATTTCAGAACGAAATAGATAAGGAAAAAACAGAACAAAAAAATAATTGAGAAAACATAAAGTAAGAACATCATTTTGAGATGGAATTTGAAGAACCTTGTTGGGATTTCACTCCTGTGAACCAATCTTCATAACAATAGCAAAAACCATAATAAGAATCTCTACATCCCTTCGAGAGCTTATCACAAAAAAATTTCAGTTTCAACAGCAGTTAACATGCACATAATCAATAATCAGAAGAATTTTTATAGTTTCCTAATGGCGAGAACACCGAAAACGATGAAAGTTCAATGCAATAAATCTAATTCGCATTGATTCCCCTGAAATTTAAACCAAAATATCCATCTGAAACAAAAGCAAATCAGCTTAAAAAAATCAGAAACGTTATTTAAAACTTAAATGAAACCAATGATTATTCTCACGATAGCAGCTCTTCTAAAACACCATCATCATCTTTGACAGCGAACCACCTAATTTCAAAAATCTTAAACAAAAAAATAACCTCACTAAATGAAAAGTTCAAGAAACGTAAACAAGACCAGATGATTGCTTACTAACAGAAAATCAATAAATTCAACCATTTAATCCAATGCCGAAGAGCTAATCACTCTAATACAAAATAAGCAATAGCCATTCCAATTGATTTCGTTTAAACAATTCAATGCACTTATGAATTTCAAATATTCGGTGGAATCAGTATATCCACTGATTACTCTGATAACCAAGTTGATCCTGATACCAATGAAAGAAAACCAGTTGTTAAGTGTTGTAACTCTATGCCCTGTGGTACTGCTTTCAGTGAGGCTAGGGTAATATTCAACAAATCATTGAATTCCGTTGAGATATTGTCTGCTCCCTGCTTCATCGGTAACAAAGAATTCTCTGCACTTTGTGAAATATTTGATTCGTTTAATGATATGGACTATCACCTGTTGAGTAACACCCTCAAGCGATATCAAAATGAAGTGTATAAAATAGTCTAAAATAATATAATCTTTTAAAACTTTCCGAGCAGGATCTAAGTTGAAATCGAAGAGGATTATCAAAATTTTGTTGAATGGGCGAGATCGCAAGTCCCAATTCTGACGAAAGGCATGCCTTATTTTAAGTTTATGATTGGGAGGATGAACTACAATCTTGGGGATGTGCAGATGTCAAATATCGGTGCTAGTCTTGAATTCACGAAGATCCTTGGAATGGATTATGAAATATTTGCTTAATCAGTATTAAGAGGGTAATTTAGTGAGTTAGGGAAGATCATAGGGAGTAATATAGATCAAGCAATTTACTAGCTGCTACTGCGGATTGAGAATCAGGATTTGATTCCTGAGTAGACTATTCTTCTTAGCACAATAGACGGATTTAAAATGACTTCAAAATAGACTCTTATGAAGATTCCTTCGCCATTTACAAGGCATTTGATTTCAGAGTACGATCATTTGTTTTATATTGAATTGGTGAATGTCGAGGAGAATCAGCTAAAGGCATTAGAGGAGTTTAGATAAAGATAGCTGGATCATTAGAAGGGTATTTCATTTGAACAGTATGCACATAGAGAATTATCTTAGTTCTTTGAGATAGTTGAATATTCAGTGTATTCATAAATATTTTTAGAAAAATATTACTCAAAGAAAGAATGATTCAGGAAAGCAAGAGAAAAAGATAAGGAGAAGAAGAATAAATAATTGATGGTGATGAAAAGGAAAGATCAAATAAGGAAATATTAGATTGTAAAGTTGAAGGACTAGAGTTTTCTCGATAAAATAAGAAAAGCAATCAACACACAAGAATAACATTGAATCTGATAAATCCAGCAATAGTTCAAAAACATTAAAGAACATCTAAATATTCCCTCATATCCTTGTAGAGGTGATTACAAAATACACTGCGAAAATTGCAAAAACTGCGATCTTGAAATTCCTGTTTGAAATTGTTTTGTTGAAATAGCCGCTCTTGGTGTAATTTTACTTTGCAGCTGATTTCCCCTGAGATTTGGAGTATTCAGTGGATATTGAAAGGGAATTGAGAAGAACAGAAGTTTATTAGAAACACTTCAATAAAAATAATGCAGTTTTTTCTTGTCCTGTGTAGTCATCGACTTCTTGATTAGAATGGAAGCTGCAAGTCTCTTAGGATTATTATTCACAATCTAGAGGTTCAAAGTTCTCTTAGTCTTAATAATGCTGTTATGGAGATGCAGCTCAGATTTGACTCACTGCTGAAGTTTGAAAATCATGATGAGTTTCAGCAGTTGTTGCTTCTTTATTCTAATTCTTTTCA
>Ga0302285_10001244_pt1 | contig 14052 bp, 12 predicted proteins | sample III_Fen_E2_2_FD_200455 | JGI IMG/M metagenome (GOLD analysis project Ga0302285, IMG submission 200455) | Peat permafrost microbial communities from Stordalen Mire near Abisko, Sweden - III_Fen_E2_2 | ecosystem: Environmental > Terrestrial > Soil > Wetlands > Permafrost | place: Sweden: Abisko... | reverse complement strand
CTGATTCCTTAAATCTGAAGACGATCTTCTTCCCAAGAAGAAGCAAAATCAACGAGACGATGGCTAGCTCTGTAATTCTGTATGATTTGGATTCCTAAATGAAGATTAGCAGCTCAGGAGGGAAAAAGAATGATAGAGTACAGATTATGAGAAGAACTAAGGTTAGAGTAAAACAAATAGACTTCGCTAGAGATTATAATTGAGCCCTGATAGAAGATAGGTTTGTCATGGTATTTTATTGCGCTTGAAGTGTAGAGTTATTGAGCTTAGTTGGCTCAAAAAGGCAATTCGATTGATTTTGTTGTTCCTTTAAATTCTTGCTTTGTTTTTTTAAATTGATTCCCCTTCCCCTCCTTTTAATAATTCCTGATATTTGATCTGTTATTGTTAATACTTTCTCCATTAAATCACACTACGTTCTTGATTTTTGATACCCCTTAATCCTAGCAACCACTACTACATATCCATCCCTTAACGGGTTCTTTCAAAATTACAAAGGGAACAGTTTGGCGCCAAAAGAGATTGTATATTTTAAAAAATCAAAAATACTAAATTATCCCCTTAACAAGCTGCAACCATATTCTTAATAAGCAAGTCACAGCATATTTTACTAAGTTCGTCATACAAAGAGAGACAATATTCCTAAAGGACAATCAACACATTTTAGATTCCTGAATGAAGAAAGTGATCCCTGAGAAATACCTTCGCATCGACATTCTCAAGGAATGCACTGACATCCGCGAGCTGTATAAGGAGATAAATGAATTGATCAGCTTGTTTAGCGATTCCGATGGTTGGGAAGAGCATCAAGCAGATATTGGGGAGATCTTCAAGAAAGTTTTAAGTGAAAGAACTTATATGTATGCGAGTATCGAAACTGCGAGCCTCGATCAGCGAAACGCTCTTCTGACTCACTACAATATAATGGTGTGCTAGCTCTACTAAATGAGTGGGTATTTACCACTTGAGCCATATTTGCGGACTTAATTTTTGGAAGTTGTAGAGTCTGCCATAGGAGAGGAGTGCTTTTCTAATAACAGCTCACCAGTAACTCCAGCGTAGAAATACTCATTAGAGCTACTCAATGACATATTGTCAAATAGCTAAATCATCTTAGCTGCAACTTAAGCTTAAATCAATGGGATAATTACTTAGGTTGCAGCAATTAATCCTAAAAGTTAAGAAAACAGCAGCAGTGGGGAATCTGTAGATAGTCTGTGTGGATAGATAATTTACAATATTTTGAATGAGTTAGAAGTGAATTGTTAGTTGTCGCTTTGTCGGCATGCTTTGGAAGCAGCGCTGTTCATTTTCACATAGCATGCCAGGAATAATAAAGCTAAAACTCTAGCTAGATTGATTTCGTAAAATAGTGCCCTTGGAAAAGTACTTCTGGGGTTTGCTCAAAATATTCTTATAAAAGGACATAACTTTGTTGAGGATTCCTTCCCTCTTGAATTCACATTGCAGGTGGCGAAAAGAGACTATTCCCTTGCTTAGCCAGTTATTCTCGTTTTGAATTCGATTCTCACAGCGAAGAAGAATCTACCTTAGCATGCGATCCATGATATTAGGATTCTGTATATTTTTTTTGCAAGATTGGCGTAAATTGCTGATGTAGCAAACTTTAATACAAATAATAATTCGACAAGCAGTAGCAGTATCAACAATACCAGTAACATAGTGGATCCCGTTACTCATATGTTGCATGCTTTGTCAATGAAAAATATGAATTCAGAGTAGAAAGAGCAGCTTGTGAAATACACGATTAAGTACATTAGGAAAAATTAAAACTACAGTCTTCTGAAGAAAGCACCTCTTTCGATGCCACCAGAGAAATTCAAAATAGCTAACGCAGTAGTCAAAGCCGAGAGCACTTTGTTGTCTCTCTTGGAAAGCACTTCTAATCTCTCTTATGAAGAAAAAACAAAAGTTGTCGATCGAATTCATGTACAGAAGAAGAAAAAAGAAAAAGAAAGAAATATTTTGGAATACAAACAAAGAAAATTTATTGAGAATATGATTATTGACTCTGCTGCTGTATTTCCAGTATTTGACCTATTTTATGGTTTAAAAGGATCAAGCAGTCGAGAAGAGTGAAGCTTTCAGTGAGTTCTTCTATGAGGAGTTCCTCCACCTGTTCAAAAGTGAAGATCCAGCCGATTCACAGATTTAAGCTTATTCCAAGCGGTGTCTCAGTGACATCTACTATTCTGTTGTTTCTCGACTCTTTTGTGAAGATGAGGTGCTTGATCTTCGGCTGTTAGGTGATAGACTAGGAGGTTTGAGACAGAAAGATGCTGATCGTGCGCTGGAACTTCATGGATTGATTTAAAAATCTTTATTCAAAGAATCTCTTGTGCTTTCAAAAGAACGTGTATTTTCATTATTGGACGTCTTCTCAAGGATAATGTATCCCTCTGGATAAACAAAGTTCGATCCCCTCAGAGGATTAGTTGGGTTCATAATCAATTCTTATGAATCATTTTATGATGAAGATTATTTCGAAATTCAGGTTGGAAATAATTCTGGAATAACAGCAGGATCTGGAGGAACTCTTCGTCTTTCTGATTCGTTTTCTTTAACAGAGTTCATCTTCAAGCGACTTGGCGGATAATGGGGCAGTGAGCTTGAAGAATGGGGCAAGAAAAGAAGCTTTCTCTGCTATTCAGGGATAACAAAAGTTGTACGGAATATGTTGAAAAGTAGGAATATTTTAGAGAGAATTATAGATTCCGGAGAGATAACGTCAAGGATAAAGAGCTATTTAAACAAGAGAATCAAAGGAGGATAGTCAAATGAACAAATCCTGGAAGATATTGTCATGAATCGATAGGAAATTAAGAATGCAATAAACCCTGAAAACACTAAACTTTCAATATTATCATGGGAGACACATTAAGAGAGAATTAAAATATGCCAGAAGATAATTTTAGCTTGTAAATCATCATCAAATGGGAACAGCCATAAAAGTGAGATCTTATCTGAAGCTTCTACTGCTTGTTTCTTGAGCAGCTAACTTATTTCTGAATTATTCAAGTTCTTCACGCAATTCTACAACGAAGGAAATATCTCTGCAGCGGAAAGTATTCTTCATTTTTTATGGATTATTCGTAGAGCTGAGTGCTCCATTCAAGCATAAAACAAATCAAAATAATTGATTCTTGATGATGCTTCTTCAATCTCCCGTTCCACATCTCTTTTCGATGGTTTAGGTGTTCTGGATTTCTTCGCAGATAAATATGAGGAATTCAAGAAACTCACAAGTATTTATCCTGGAAAGATCAATTTGAAGCTACATTAGCTGAAACTCATAAATAATTACATCGATTTAGTTTCATCGTTGCATTCTTTTGAATTCTTCTCTGGAAATCGTGATCCAGAAGATTTAGCAAGTTCTTTGATTTCTGATTTAAAAATATTCTCGACTGGACAGATCGTGAAAGCAGTCAAAATTATCTATGATTTAGATCACATCACTTCAGCTAAGCGGTTCGAAAGCCTACTTTAATAAGGGATAAAGAATCTTCTTCATCGACCACTTGAGAGGATAACTAACACAGCGTTGATTTACATTTTCCTCAAGCACTCAAATATCAAGACAGTATCTGAGCAATAGGAATAAACGATAATTACAGTAGATCTTCTCAACTCTTTATTGTCCACACTAAAAGTTCATTTTACTGAACACACTGCTTGGAATTCCCCTGATTTAATATCCTCATATGCATACACTACAAGGCTTCTTCTGAAAACAACTTATCTTGTGCTTTATTCTCTAAAATTACCTTAAACTCAAACTTAAGATTTCCTTGAGATTCTACAATCAACTATGCTGAACCCAAAAAGCTTCTCGCTGACAATCAAAAACGCTGATGAAACATACCTTAAAGTCACCGCATTTGAAATAGCCTTGAAGATTCTTCTTCGGGTTGATTTTTTATTATCTGGAGAACAAGAAATGCAGTTGAGTCTAGCAGTGATAATCCTCGGCACAAGTAGTTCAAATCCATAGATTCGATAGGCTATTTTTCGAAAAATTACAAAAAATGCAAATAATTTACCAAGAATCTTCTTAGTTGCACTTCAATTATTTTTATTAGATCACAATGAAAACATTAGAATCCTATCGAATGCGTTGGTTAGAGCAATTAGTGAGAAACATCAGAGATATTTCTTTAGTGAGTGTAGAGGATAAGAGAATATAACTAGAATTCAAGTGAAAGAGATAGAAAAATAGGGATAATTAGAAGAAAATGAGATAAATACAGGAATTGATTACAGCTAAAGTCTTCAATATTAAGTGGTGTATCTTTTTGGAATCTACATGAATCATCCACATTATCTTCTGAATAACTCAGCTGCTCATTGGAAGCACTTTGAAATGCATTTCTGGGAGAGTTTAGACATTTTGTTGATTTCAAAATAATAATTCCCTGAATGTTTCTAATTATTAGCATCAATAGTGATCCGTTTAAAAAATGTCAGCTAATGTTCGAGTCATATCATCTCAAGTACGATGCTCCCTCAGCAGTTAGCTTAGCAATTTGTGTCACTAAAATCAGCATATGCATAGACAGCAGGGAAAATAACAAATGAATCTCTAAAGAACAGAATTTCAAATATTACTTCTACTTCTTAGTCTAATGGTCTTTAGTAGTAATAGTAGACATTTCAATTAATGTGCGACATAGCTCTGGAGTTAATTATTTAAAAATGGATAGCTTTCAAATCTGAGTAGACACTTAAAGTTTTCAAATTAGATTTCCCGCTACCGATTAGTCTCTATAAAATAATTGACAATAATGAGAAAATAACTATTGACGTTGTTGTGAATATGACTAATGTTTAGTCTGTCTAAAGAGAACTTCCTCCAAAGAAAAAAGCATTCTTGGATAGCAAAAGTACTAATAATAGTAACGAAAATAGCAAGAATATCTCATTTTAATCTAACGAGGAAGGATCAATTCAATAGGATTTTAAGCAATAGAAAGAGCCACAACAACAGCAAAAAGATATTTAATCAGATAAAATTGGCAAAAAGAAGAAAATAGTTAAGAAAGAATGAGGAAAGATATTCTTTTAAACATACACAAAATTATACACTATGCCAGTGAATTCATGTAAATAATTAGTATTTTTAAAGTCAAAGTCTGTGTGTATGTGTATTATGAATGTAAAATCTCACGAAGCTGGCGGGAAGTTTGGTTTGAGTGTCGTTACTTTGGCAGTGTTATTTTTCTTTTTCTTCATGGCTATACCTTCGCAAACGAGGGCTAAACCAACTGTTCCGGAGTTTTCTTCAACGTATTTCCCTTTGTATATTTTCTTGAAAGCGCCTGTGTCTATGTCCTTGCGAGCTTTTTTACTTTTTTCCATGCCGTAGTCAACTACTACCTTGACAATGTCTTCGGAGACTGCTTTAACTAATCTCTCTGTCACAGGCTGCGTTTTAGGTTTCACAAAATAAAAATAGGTTAGTTTTTAATAATAATGATAAAAGAATGAACAAAAGTTAAATGAATGTGAATAATTGTGTTAATTTGCGTACAGTGGAGTACTCCATTGAAGGAGAGGAATTAATTTCAATAAGCCACGTGTTGTAGAGATCGTCGATCATGAAATCATAACCGTACATCTCATGACTTCCTTTTCTGTTTTCAATTGTATCCTAAACACTCTTCAGCGACATTATAATGGCATGCCGCATTTATGGTTCGATCTTATCAGTGAACACATCATATCCTTCTTTTGCCTGGAGTTTCAAAAAGATAATTTTCTTAATTTGAATTCACATAATTGAATCATAAATGTACCTTCAGGAATTCGATGAAGTTTTCTTTGAAATACATATTTCCAAGTTCAGAAATATCGTCTTTTTCTTCCCTTTATTTGAGTTTCGAGATCATGTTGTTCGTTAAGTGAGTGAATTTATTCTAGAGATTTTCCGTGTCATAATCATCTACGCTGAATCGTACGTAGCAGTCGACGAAATGCCATATTGTGACGGGATTCCAATCTGTCACCAATACCCATACTCTGACATCAAATTTTCGTTTCTTGATGATCAAAGGATTCTCAATGTATTTTTGTATCACCCATTAGGATTCCTTAGATTTAACGTGATCGAGGATTTCGACTAAATTATTGTAACAAGTGATACCTCTACCTCTGGATAATCCAGCTGGTTTAATGATCCAAATATTGTCTTCACCTGTAAGAGTGTCTTATGAGAATTTTTCCGCAAATTTCTTTAACACAGCATGCACTTTCGTTGTGAATTCATCCATGACTTCAGGTTCTTCTTCTTCATCATCATCTTCTTCATCTTCCTCATCTCCTTCTTTTTTGGTTGTTTTATCTCCATCTGCTTCATTTTCAGCTTTAACTTTCTTCTTCTTTTTCTTCTTTTGAGTTTTCTTTTTTCCCTCAATACGCTCCAGCCATGAATCATATTTTTTTTAAGCTAATTTCTCCTCACTTAACTCATCACTTGACAAGATATTCCATTCTTTCTTTGTCACCAAATGCACGCAATTCTATTTTTCGGAAAATAATAAACAAAATATTTTTCAAAAAAAAAGTGCAAATTCAATAATCTCTCTTACAGGGTCATCGATAATATCATCTAAATCTCGAATTCTCCTTTCACACACGTTCAATGCAATCACAGCTTATTTCTTGAGTTTCTCGATGTCTGGATCCTTTTCTTAGAACATTCTCATATATCGCTTCAAAATGCTCTCAGCCTAAGAAACCAAACAATACAAAACATATCACTCTCTCTCTCTTTATTCAATTTTCATTTTCTTTCTTTTTCGATACCTTAGAAGTTTTGAATTCTTCCACGAAATTATCAAAATCTTCTTAATCATTGAGATCATAGCATCTCGGAAAGAACGCATCAATATCAACATTGTCATGCCACACTAAATTCCTGATACTCTTCGTCAACCCAACTTTAGTAGTAATGCAAGCACTTTTTTAGAAATGATTTGCAATTTAAAAATCCTTGAGAGACTCATAATCAATATCCTTCGTCTAAAGGCTCCATCGAAGATTAAAACATGGACTCCTAGAATCAGGATTATCAACCCATCCTCTCTTCAATAAACTCTTTTTTATGTCATGATAACCTCCTGTCACAATAAAGACCTTAATTAATTCAAAAAAAAATAAGAATCCATTTCATAAATTGCAGAAACTAATACAAAAGTAATTCAATTTTTACCTTAGTATCTGCTGGTAATCTTTGCTTCTTTTTCCAAATATCTAAATCAACAATGAACGGATATTTTCTTAATTTTTTCTTAACTACTCCACTTTCAGTAGTTCCACCTTCACCATCACTACCACCAGAATCATCGCCATCTTCATTCTCTCCATTATCATCATTTTAACCATCTTCTGCAGTATCCTTCATAGGATCTTTGATTTTAGGGAGTTTTTCAACTTTTCTGATGACAGACAGCGGTGTTAATGTTGCCTTCGGAGACGCTAGCGGATTACTCTAGATCTCATCTATTTTCCTCTTTTGATGATCTTTCTTCGGTTTCTTTTCAGGCACATCAACAAAAAACGTGCCATTCTCAATCTCCTTTTTTATATTCACCAACACAAAATCCTTTATCCTCTCTTTCATTGCATCCTTCTTCTTTTTCTCCTCTTCTTCTTTGAGCTTCTCTGCGAGTTTCTTCTCTTTAAGTTTCTCAATGTATTCTTAATTTTTCTACTAAATCTTCTTCAAAGTCTCCTTTTTTTCTTCTTTGTACTGCATTTCCTCAGCAGATGTTGCGCGGGGGACTACTTTTCTATTAGGATCTTCTTCCTTTTCTATTCTCTTCAGTTTAGACATTTCCGTCTCCGCGAAGATATTCGAACTAACATTCTCATATTGCTCTTTTAGTTTGATAGCTTTCTTCTCAAGTTTCAACTTTATCAATTCTTCTTCTTATTTTTTCTATTCTTACTTTCTCTTCAACTCTTCTAAAAACGTTATCTATCTTGTCCGAAACACTTTCTGCATCTTCTAAAGTGACTCCCTTTCCTCATTAATTCTCGCTTCGATCTCACTCAGTTCATAAGCTTGCTATTCAGTCAACTACTGTCTGCTGTATTTCCCTTTCACAACCACTAATTCATACATTTGTTCAACATCTTTAAACTTCAGTCTTCGACCTTATTATTTCAGATTTTAATTATTTTAATATTATTATTGCAACTGTTGACCCTACTATTGCTATTATGAAAGTTCTTTTAAGCCTTCTATACCCTCAATTCCATCAACGCTGTGATTAATCTCATGGATGTTTGAATGACTGCTTTGATTACTTTCGTTTAAATTACCTTTAGCGTTTTCATTCGCTGCACTTAAACTCTTTCTTGTGTTATTTTTACTAATAATCGCAATATCATTATTGCTATTAACAATATTCTTACTGCTCATCGTAGGGGGATTCTCTTTTTCTTTAGTTTCCCTGAACTTTGCAGCTTCCGCAAGCATCCTAGCTCTTAGTTTTTCTTCCCTTCGTTTTTATCGTTTTGCTTCTTTTTCCTTTTCTTCTTGTTCTTGCCGTTTCTTCGCAGCCAATCGCTAGATTGTTTCTTGATTCTTCATCTGATACATATCACCTTTGCCAGATAAAGATCCTGCTCGCTAAGTAGCTCCTCTAGGCTACTACATTAACTATCCTTGCTATGTTTGATATATGTCTTAAAAGATTGCTTATTATGAGCGTGATAATCTCTCTTCCTTCTAAGAACCTCTCTATGGATCACCTGATTACTTGAGATTATTATTGCTATCATCTTATTAATCATCAGCAGAAAAAGAAGAGTTAAATGAACCTTCTTAGTATTCCTGTTCTGCGTCAAGCCCTTCTTAAACAGAGCTTGCCATTCTTCTCAGTCAAAGTAGCTCCTCCTTTTGGTTCTTCTTCCCTTGACAAAAAATGAAAGTATCTTGTGTTTTAGGATTTCAAAACTTCCTCTGTTTTTTCTATGAACAACAATCAATCTATTGTTTGTGTGCTTTTTAAAGTTTTCTGCAAACAAATATCAAAATTTTCAAACACATTAGTAATAATCCAAATCAGTTTTCTTTCTCTCCCACTCCAAAAAAGTTATCAAGATGTGTTTTTTTAAAAAATAATTAGGCCTATTTATATGATTATCAATTCACAAACAATAGTTTAGAAAAGCATCTTATATTACAATCAATCACTCAAGTCAGCTATTCCGGTTGCTGTTTAAACTATTGAGTTTATACAATATTAATGTGTTTTTCTATGAAATAGCAGAACAAATGCACTTAATCTAAGAGGTAAAAATAATAAGTTGAATAATTGTTTAGTTATTCATATGTTAATGTTTTTGTCAAACGATCAATAATGAGAATACCATTGCTTTAATAATAGTAGTGTTAAGGGTGATATTGTTATTCCTTCACAATGCAGAAAAACATATGTTTACTTTGTTATTTCATCACAAAAACGAAATAAAATATTTAATCTTTGAAACCTCAAAATACCTAATAATTGATTTAAATCTGGTAATAAAGAAGATAAAAACAATAAACTTGTTCAGTTTGAGAGTTTCAAACTTAAACAAAGCCTTTTTTGAGAAAAAATAAACTCAAATTGTTAAAAAATACTTCAAGGCTAATCGAAGCCCAACTTTTAACTCCACATTGAAGGAAGAGTATATTATCATCTCAATTATTTGTTCTTCAATAAATTATTTTTAAATCTTTTTAATCTAGGCAAGATGATGACCAAGAATCACTCTAGGGATTTATATTTAACCAAGATTAGGTACCATCCAGCCTGTTTTATTTCTAATTGAGAGAGAAAACTAGTAGAATCTCAAATGAAATACCTATTATTTCTTTTTTTTTTACTAGTCTCATCAATAAAATAATCATGAAATTTATTTGCATTTTTCGTTTATGGTTCCGGGTCAGGGAGTTTCAGATTGATTCTAATCAGAAACTTCTCTCTCTCTTTTGTTTGGTAATTTAAAAATTGTCTTCAAACAAATAATTTACTTTTTTCTGGTATCCCCAAGGATTCAAATCAGAATTTGAGTAAAAAAATGAAATGCTAGTGGCTCGCAGATAACTTACAAAATATTTAAATAATGTACAGACTAAAAAATATATTGAATAATCTTAAATACTACTATTATTATTAGAATCTTTTAACTTTTTAATTTTTTTGATACTAGTAACCACTGAAACTTTAAAGATGCATAATCTCTCGCTGGTGAATTAAGTATTTCCTTTTTTGAAACATATTAACTAAATATTCAAAGGTTTTTGTAATCATTGGAAGTATGTGAAGTGCTTTCTTTTTCCATTGAAAAACTGCAGTATTCGGATGTCGTTCCATGTTATGTGATTTCTTAAATAATCTAATCATTAATAATTGTCGGGGACTGAAATAATAAAAGAATTAACCTTGTAATATTTGAAAAGGCCCAAATGATTTTTCAATTTCATTAATTAAAAGCAGGTAGGGAAACGTCACTACACAATCAGAGGCTTTTGTAAAATTCTTTTATTTTAACAAAATGTTCAATTATCGTTTTATCGATTATTTTTCAGTATTTTATTCTTTTATTATGTCTTGCAATTCGGATTTTCTTTTTTTCTTTTCTTTCTCTATTAGCTGAAGTGTTCGCAGACCTGAAGCTGTCATGAAATTCTAGATCTCTGGCTTTTACCAAGATATTTAAAAAATAATTGCTCTTACTTTCTTCTATTTGAATCCTGAAAGTGTTCTTTCAGGAGATGAAGTCAGTTTTTCAAATCTTTAAAGTAGAATATGAAGTTGCAATTGCTTTGCCATTATTCTTTTATCAAAAAGCAATCAATGAGTATTTTCCATATTGGATAATTTTCTCTTTAGGTTAACATACTTAAAAATCCTTCAATAGGCATTCTCCTATTGTTATTCTCTTTCTTCTAATTTTATTTTCACAAGAATTCTACCATTCATGGCTCAGTTGAATTCCAACACCAAACATGAACATTATATTCTTCCTAATCAGGCATATTTATGCTGTTGAGAAAAAACAGGAACTCCAGAATAGAATCTAATTGATTTTTTTTCACTTTTATTATGAACGGCTATTCTGTTTCAAGGAGAACTTAATTAAAAAACAATTACACTTTTACACCCCATTGAAATTCTTCTGGAAACAAACTTCAAAAGTTTGTGATAAGATAATCTGAATAGCTGGTCAGAGGGACTGATGATTTACATAAGAAAAAAAAGAAGCGGGCTTAGTATTGATAAGGAGGGTTTAAACCAAAAAAAGATTCATTAATTAAAAATAAAGTGAGCAGGGGAGTATAAACATATAATTCTTTACTCTAGAGAATAATTTCCTAATTTTCTGAAAAAAAATAACTTTGTTAAAAAATTGGGAAACAATGATTCAGGATGAGATTGTTCCTAGCTTTAAGGCAGGCATGTCTTTTTCTTTGGGCGGGTAACAGTACATCATGTCAAGCTGTGTCAAGGATGACATAGGCATGAATTCTTCAGAGATAGAATGCTATGAAGTGACTTGTCTTGAGAGTAATGAGAAGAGATGTCTTCGAACTGAGCGTACTTAGAAAAATAAAAAAATTGGAGAAGGATTTGACTTCATTAAAAGAGAGGCGGATGTGCTCATTAAGATACAGTCTGAGCAAGGAGGTTTGAAATATTTTGGTAAGGGAAATGTGATGGATGTGAACTCGTGTTTTCGTAGCTGCATTATTGTAGAAATGCCCATTTGTACGTTAAACAGTCTTTTCTAAGATCACCTAGAGTAACTCGAGTTGAGTGATAGAATATCTTTGTCTATGGCAGCTATTGAAGCATACAGCGTTTTCCTAAAAAAGAATATTACTTGGAGTGAGGAGATTACATTTAGCAGTGTTGTATTGCTTTCAGAGAACAGAATAGGGATAGTTTCAGGGTTAAATACATGTGAAATTTAAGAAAAAACATTAGGAAGATCTAGTGTTGAAATGGGATACACATTTAAAAAGAATTGTGCATAAATCAAGGCGATTGCCTTGGGAATCCTCTCAAACGACAAGGATCTTGCTTCGAAACATGCAACACCTTATAATCTACAGTAATTCGTTGGAAGAGTCATTTCGAAAAATAAAGAGTTAACGAAATTAGCTCAGGCGTACTCGAATTACCCCAAGATTTTTCAGGGTTTCGGTTTCGAAGAGCTGGAAGCATTTCTTAATTATGCAGGTCCTTAGCATGCTGGATCTACTAATCTCCAGGAGAATAACTTCGAAAAAAGTGGAGACAAAAAGTAGAAGGAACTGGAAATACTCGTCACACAAAAACACGAAAACTCAGCCAGCAAAAGCAATCTAGGAGTAGATTCACAGTTACCGCCAAATTACCAAGGATAGAAATCCCCAGATTCCCCATACAAAGCTGAGACTTAAAGTAGTCTTAACAGTGATTTAGTAGGGAATATTGATAAAGAATTTCAAAATGAAAATTACTTTGCTATTTCAAAATTTCCCTAAAAGTAATTGAAAAGTAAAAGTCGTAATCTAGCGGATAGCATGAAGAAACTTGAGGTCGAAATTAATGCTTAGGATAAAATTAACATTCAAGAAAAAGTCTAGGTGGGATTAAATAAAATTTCAGGAGCTTCAACTGACGATAATGCATATTAAAGTTCGCAGAACGGAGAAATAACTGATTAAGAAGTTGTTTTGAGTGATCTACAGAAAGTTGAGATTGTGGAAAATAATGAAATGGAAGGAAGAATAGCTGAATAAAGTAATTAATTGAAAATATAATAAGCTTAACTAGATCAATTAAGGAGAATGCTTCAAAAGAGAGAGCAAGAAGAAAAAAAGAGAAGAAATAATGCAAATTTGAATGCCAAAGAACAAACTCTAAAGAATTCTAGAAATAACAGCAATAATAGCTCTTAAAAAATTGAATCTTTGTAAGAAGAATCAGAGGAAGAAGAGGAAGATGAAGATGAATAGGATCAAGGAGAAGAAGAAGGAAAAAATGATTTAGATGAGATTGATGATATCGAGTCCCAAGATGCCAGCAAAAGAAGGATTCTGAAGCTTTCTTACAATAATTATTCTTCCCAAAATTCGAATAATAATATTACGAAACCTAGAAAAATTTAAAATAAACATGACCCCACTCATTAGACGATTTCCCCAATCGAAGATGCCACTCAGCAGCGTGATTAAAGGAATTATTGCAATATTAATCACAAAGGGGATTCAAGTGCACAACCTAAAACAAGAAGGAATCCTAATAATAAAAATCCTTCCTCTCCTTCGAAGGTAAAACAAGAAGAAAACAAAGAAGAAGATCAAATAGGAAGCAGCGGCTCTAATGGGATAACTCGCCGATTGAGTGATAATCTCTTAGGAATATTAGGTGGACGCATTCCTACACACGAATAGTTTCTTTCAGACAGGAGAATCGTCAGAATATTAGGCGGACTTTTAGTTGCCTTTATCATTTTCTGCATCATATTTGGCGCAGCATTTAACTTCGGAGTCAAGAAACACATTTCTTCAACGATTACCTGTGATGACACTAATTGCGCATCTTGTCCAGAATTTCCAGACACATGCGGTACTTGCAAGGCAAATTATTACTTGTCTTCCAAAACAGGAGAATGTGTTCATAAATGCTCTGTGAGTAACTGTGAAACATGCATAACTGATTATGCAGTCTGTGAGGTGTGCAATGATGGGTATGTATTAGCTCTTTCAGCTTGCTATCCGAGCGCTCTTAGCTGCCCTGTGAATAACTGTAAATCATGCAAGGATCTGACTTGCATAGAATGCGATTTCGGATATAAATTGTCAGGAGGAGTCTGCATAAAAAAATGCACCCAAGCAATATGCGCAACATGTGACCTGTAAGATCCTTCTATTTGTCTTGCATGCTCATCGTCATACACTCTTGATGCTTCTACTAGTCAATGCTCTTGAATAAAATAGAAAAAAAGCTCAAATGAAGAAATAAAACTAGGAATACTTCAAATATCAAA
>Ga0302285_10001242_pt1 | contig 14055 bp, 15 predicted proteins | sample III_Fen_E2_2_FD_200455 | JGI IMG/M metagenome (GOLD analysis project Ga0302285, IMG submission 200455) | Peat permafrost microbial communities from Stordalen Mire near Abisko, Sweden - III_Fen_E2_2 | ecosystem: Environmental > Terrestrial > Soil > Wetlands > Permafrost | place: Sweden: Abisko... | reverse complement strand
CCAACCCCAACAAATGCATACAGCAAATATTGTTAACAATTCTCAGGTTTAGTTGGAAGAGATAATTCATTTGTTTTATCTCTACAACAAAACAAAACATAAATCGATCATATTCCTTACAAGTTATTAATCTCAAAAGAAGAAAAATATCATCCTTGTGATTCTCACTCCTTAGTACAGCCTCAATATCTACTAGCTAGCATCCAACAGATTTTTGTTGTCATTACTGAGTAATTTCAGTCCAAATAAATTCATAAAATGTTTCTTGTAGAATTCTCTCTCATTTCTTCATTTATCTGCACGTTTTCCTTTCTGAAAATAATCAAAAAAGGCATTGCAAGAAGGATGAATAAATGAGAAGAAACTGGCCAAAATAGTCCTAATCATGAAAATATTTTAAACCTTGCAGCCCAGAGTGTGCATTTCTGTATTTGATTGAGTGATTAAAGAGATCTGAAATCTACTAGAGTTGCCTATGTTTATCCATGACTTCTAGATTTTAAGCTCACATTCTCTATCTTCACGCTGCCCTTAAGCACACCAAGATGCACATTATTCTTGTCTATGCCATTAATGTACTTCCCAAAGTATGAAATGATTATCTTTTCCAAGATCTTCTCTGGAACATTGATCAATCAATCACAGTTGAAGATAGGAATTAGCTTTTATTTCGCAAGAGACCTATCCTTCTCCTTCCACAGCAACTCAATACCCCCCCCCCCCCCCTTATTAATAATTAAAGATGGAAGAAACCATACAAAATGATACATAACCTATGATATTTGAAGAAATAAAAGAAATTCTTTCATTAACAAAATCCTTTTTTTTTCTTGTCTCTGCAATTCCTCAGAACAACAAATAAAACTAGCCGTTTTTCATTTAAAAGTAATTCAGTTGAGTTATCTACATGACTTATGTTTCTTAATCAATCTTTATAAGGGTTATTTAGCTGCTTTTTTCTATTTGATTAACTTAAATGATGATTTCTTCTTCTTCATATGTTCACTAAAACGGGTAACGAAGAGTGCGAATAAACTAAAAAGAAAAATTTTGCCTCTATTAATTTGCGGCAAAATACCTCTTTGTTTTTGATCTTCATATGTTCACTAAAACGGGTAAAAAAGAGTGCAAATAAACAAAAAAGAAAAATTCTGCCTCTATTAATTTGCGGCAAAATACCTCTTTGTTTTTGATAAATAATTTGAAAAAAGAAAGAAATAAATAAAAAATATCTGAAGAAATAAAATGTCAGGATTGAACAACAACAACAACCAACAACCTTAACAACCTGAATTGAATTAAAATTCTCCAAGAACTCTCCGTATCGTTCTTCAGATCTTCAGGAGCATAGTTTGCATTTCTAATAATTTTCTTTTCTAATAATTTGCATTTTTTTTTATAATCATTTTGTAGATAAGTTGGCGGTCCTCATAATATGAGCGCTGCTGAATTCCAAAACCCCCATAATTAGGAAGTAATAAATAATAAAATAACAGCAAAATAATATGGTAAAATATAATTTTTCTTTTGATAACATGCTTTTAATTTAGAATGGAGTGGCTGCTTTGGGGTAAGAAGTCATTAATCTCAGGAACACTATGGTGGAGAACAACAATATTCTCAGGAACACTCTCATAGAGATCAACAACACTCTCATAGAGAACAACAATACGCTGAAGACCTCCTTGGATAATCTCAATGCCAGGATCGCTGCGATCGAGCAGAATATCAACCGATAGTGAAGTCTTAATTCAAATTTATAATTTATTTTGAATAATTTCATATCCTTTATGTTGCATGAAAAACAATACTTTTACAAACATTTTTTTTAATATTCATCTTTGCTCATTTTATGACATCTCTATTTGTTAGTGCCATCTTGATTTCCTAGACAGTTCCAAAGATCTTCTAATCCTCTAAACCTTTTTGCTTATCAACTTTGTCGAGTACTTAAATCATTTTGTCTTTGAGTTCTCGAGGTGTTTCTAGAAGCTATGTCATCCAATTCAATACCCTAGTGTTTCTCCTCATCATTGTTGTGACCATGCTGTATTGATTAATCGTTGCGATGATAGAAACAATAAAGTCTGATTTGCCTACGCGCTTTGATTCAAATTTTCCGTAGAGATAAATGACATGAATTGCAAACATTCCGACTTTCTCACTAAGCCCAAAGTCAATTGAAGAAAGTAATTAAAATGCCGTTTCATATGCTTAAAGCAAGTAATCATATCCTTCTAGCTTTTGATCGTTTGTTGCAGGCTTATCGATACCTAAGAAGGAAGCTCCGATTAATTTAGTGGTAATGCTGAGGAGAATATCGACTAAATCTTCGTAGCATTGTTCTTATTACTTTCCGATGAAATGAGCAAAGAGCTTCACTGTTTCTTAACCAATTTTGTTACTGTTGATCTCTTGAAGAGTCGAGCATTGAGTTATCTTAGCGACGACCTTCAAAGTGATTCTTGATGGGTTTGCTGTAAATTATTGAATTATTGTTGCCATCAGTTAGTTTTGTTTAATCGCAGCGACATACGATTTGGGTTGGTTCTCAATCAGCAAAGCAAGCAATTTCAGCGCCATAGTTTGTACTTATTCTGCTTCAGAAGCACTCAATAACTTTGATAATGTCTCATTAACAAAAGTTTTCGTCAAGAACTCATGAATCTTTGTGAGTTATCCCGCACTTGTGGTGCCTTCAACTTACAAGAAAGGACTTGTAATATCCACAAGCAGTTTAAGATAGCTAAATCGCATGTCTGTGCTCTTAGGTGTTTCTAGCTAAGCCTTCAGCTAATCCATGACTTTAGGCACAATTGTTGCCAATAGATAATCTGCATTATTTTACACTGATTTTGCATTCGAAAGCAGCACCTCATTCAAGCTAAAGAGAACTTGCTTGACATCAGGTGGAAGATCCTTTATTTACCCCAGCAATGAGAAAATGCTCTCCAAATTGGTTGCTTCGGACAGTTTATGATTCAATTAACTGCAATTAGCATATTGAAGCAATACCTAAATTCATAAATAAAAATAAAAGTTGGTTTTTGCAAATAATTGTTTAATCTTCATGTGTTACGTGTAGATATTAGAGGTTCCCTGCGAGATTAGGAATAACTGAGGCATACTACTAGTTCGACTGATAATAAGCAGCAGCTGAACTATTGTTAGCGAGCTCACCTCTGGCAACTCGCGGGATTTCATCGAGGACAACTTGCATGACGACAGCTGTCATTTCCTCAAGGAGCAGCTTGACATTAGCGAAACACTACAGCACATAAGTCTAAGAATCTCTGCTGACTTTTTCAAGAGCTGTTGAAAAGAATCGTGTCTAGGCGAGGAGCAGCAATGCTTTTGTGTTAACTTTCACGATTAGGAAGATTGTGAGTAAAGCTTTTCCTCTGACGACAAGACTTTAGTTATCCAGCATTGAGACTACAGTCTCTATGAAGGGGAGATCATTCAGGAGATTTGTGGTTAATTCTGATTCGCTGATGAGTATTTGCAAGTTTAGAATTGTTAAGAACGCTTATTGAACTCTGCTGGAACCGTCTTGAAGAATATCCTTGATTCCTTGCACTTTACCAAAGCTACTAAGGACGACATCAGTGAGGGTGTTGTTTAGCATCGTCATGTGCTGAAGGGAGACCATCGCACTTGTTTTGAGTCCTTCGTTTTAGTTCGTTAAATAGAGCTGAGCTATGCTAGCACATGTCTCAGGGTTAGCAAATGCTTACCCAGTTTCGATGCTCTAAGCAGTTATGTTTTCGATGGTTTTGGCTGCATAGTATTTTACGAGATCATCTTCACCTTCAGTTTTGAGAATCTTCACCAAGAATTGCAATACAAAATTAGGAATTCTCCAGACACTGTTCGATGGATCTTCATCCATTTATGTAGCTCCATAGAAGAGGTATTCACCAAGAGCAGCCATGCACCTACAAATAAAGGCATAAACAAAACAATAAACGATTAAGATACATTCACAAAAAAGAAGTAAAATTGCATTACCTTCTCTTAACTTTCTCAGATTTTTCTACTTTGATTGTCTCAATCAGAATCTGAGGAATGCCTAATTTACAAATAATTCTCTCTGTAAAAAAGATTAATCAATAGCAAATCATCAATCACCTTGCTAGCTAAGCTCATTTTCGATGACAGTTGCATGCCTAATAAGAAGACCAAGGATGCTGCTTAATTTGATCTTGGTGGATGTTTATTTGACAGTCTTAATAAGCTTAAGGAGAAGGTTCATGAAAGCTGAGTTTATCAAGAGATTGGCGACTTGGGAATTTTATGTGATGGTCTCAAAATAGCAGAGAATGTTATACTTGTCTGTTTGTGCTTAGATTAATGAATTAAAGATATTTTCAAAATGTGTCTCTATCAATGGAGAATCAATGCCTTATTGCACTTCCTCCGCTGAGTAGCATTAAAATGGAAGTTAGTCTTTCTTGAACGAATCCACAGTTGTCTTCTCTATTTCCTTGTTACCTTTGAAATAAAATTCAACTTAATCTTCAAATATTTCTAAATTATTAACTTACCAATAATTGGTTTAACATTATTATCAGATGTATGTGTAAATAGTTCATTGACTGGCACGTAGTTAGTCGAAACTCCAGGGAGAGTTGAAGGATTGTTATTATATTGTTCAGCTCCATGTTTGTTTCTGGCATCATGAATAGGCGTGTCGAGAGGTTGTTTGGAAGAATGGAATTACGAATCGATGTCAATATTTCTGCGGTTGTCTTCTTCAGCGTTTTAGATATTCTACCCAATGTTCTAATCGAACTCATGCTCTTCTTCGTCCTCATCGTCTCTTCCACCAATGTTAATTACTTAGTTCCTGTTATTCAGCTCAATATCCTTCAGTTAATTGCCTTGCTGCGTGTAATCATCGCCAAGTTCTTTTTTGAGATTCTTCTAAACATTTAAACTCAATCTCATCATGTTCACATTCTTTTATTATGAATTCTATGAAGCAGCTAGAGTTGCCTGCTGGACTTAAGATGAAAGGGCGGTGATTTGCTTGTTCAAAGTAGCCAGCCAAGCATCAAAGTGTGGCTAAGGAGGAATATCCACTGTTTGGAATTTATGAAATCCACTCCAGAAAGGATGAGATATTAGTTTCTCCCAAGAAATTCTTTTGGCTGGATTTTTTTACAGTAATTTATCGATTAAATCATTGAATTCATTGGAAAATCCAGGCACTTTTTGCACCTCCTAATTCAGAATCTAATCAACTATGTCTTAAAAGCTCTTCGACACAAAAGGAGGTTTTCCAGTAGCTAACTCATGCATGACACACCCAAGAGCCCACAAATCCCCTTAGAAACTGTACACTCCATCGTCTTGAAATAATTCAGGTGCCATGTAAGAAGGTGCTCCTTTCTTAGCACTCTCCTTTCCCTGTTTGAAAAATTTATTGATAAGAAGAAAATGACATTTCGAAAAAAAATTATTCTAAACAAACTAAATTTTAAACCAAAATATACCTCATCAACAGTAATCATGTCAATAATACGCCTAGAGAGACCGAAATCACTGATTTTGAGTTATTCATATTCATTGAGCAGAATATTAGCTGGCTTCAAATCACAGTAGATTACACCTTTCGAATGAAGATACTGCAATGCTATTGTGTGAAAAGGAAATTAAAAAAGAAGAACAATTTCACATCTTTCTGAGAGCTGCTTCACTCCATTTTCAAATCAATAGCATACCTAAGACTATGTCTCTCGAAAACGATTTCACTAACGCCTCAGGTAGTTTTTTGTCTTGATCAATTAGCATTTGAAGATCTCCTCCTGAACAGTATTCGAAGATCACCCAGAGATGATTTCTCGTTTCATACCAGTTATAAAACCGCATGATATTTGGGTGATTGAGGGAATGAAAAATCTTAACTTCATTGAGGACCTAAAGGCAAAAAATGATTAGTTGACATTACTACACTTTTCAATTTCTTCTTTCTTGACAGGTGCTTGATTGATTGTAAAACAACTGACCTTATTTCTCCTAGATTTTTCGAGGGATTTTACTGCCATGTACTCAATAGCTTTTTTCTTGCGGCCTTTGTAGACGACAGAGAACTTACCTCTTCCAATCTCCTCGTAGATATGGTAGTTGTTCATCTTGAAGGTTCTCTCCTATGTGTGTCAAATCTGATTTGTTTTTTTGTCCTTCTTTATGGGAGTCTTGTTTTCCGTTGACAATGAAGACTATTTATTGCTTATCTTGGTTGACAGAATAATTAATTTGATTTTCTTTTCCCTCTCTGTGAGAACCATAATTCAAATCAATCCGACTTAAGATATTAATTAGAACAAAAAGATACTCTCATTATTGCATTTCTCAATCAAACAAATTAACTTTTATATTTTGAATTAATTCCAAACGACTCAAAGATCGAAAAAGAACCCTTTATCACAGTAAAGTAAATTATTCCTTATGATAAGGAGATTGCTTTGGGCTTATTTAAAAAGTCCAAAAAGCAAAAGATTTATTTATTTCAAAACTTTATCCCCCATAATTTAAAGCATTAGATTCAATTCTCCTAAACATTCTACTTACTTGTAACACGCAAATGTAGATTCATCATGTAATTCAATATTTGTGGATGAATTCGAGTCTAAGAAGATACTTCATCTTGATCTACTTGATGTCATACACAATGAACTCATTGTACAATAGGGAGCTTCTTTGTCCATTTGGGAAAACCTAATCTGCTCCTTCTCCAATTGGCACTTTAACGTCACCATAAATCGTCACATATGAACTCTCAGGAGGTGCAGTTTTACCTCTACCTCTAGTACTGCTCTTACCAACAGGAAGATTAGCGGCGTAATAGTCAGCGTAATACTTATCAGAGTATTCACCGAGAGCAACCTCACAAAGAAGCATAAGACCTGTTGGGTTGAGCTTCGAAGTGAAACAGTAATTAGCTGATTTACTGCACATATCAGCAAAGTAAACACCTTTTCCGAACATATAACCAGTCACTGGTGCTTCAGGAGGGGCAATACGAAGTCCCTGAGAAAGAATACCGACAAAGTTTGTAAGACGAGAACCGTGCCAAAGAAGCATTTTATTAGGAATATCCTTTGTGTATCGTTCATCTTCACCTTCACGCTTAATCTCGAAGAGATCAATAAGACGAAGAGCATACTGGTTGTGTGTCTTTGCATGGGTATTTTGGACATAATCCTCAATAATTTTTTTTATCTTTGGATCTTCAACTGGGTCGATTTTGCATTTAAGTTTCTCATAATTCGATTGAATAAGATTGCTGATCTTCCCTGATTCATTATCACCCGCTTTCTTATCTTCAAGAAGTCTCGTCGCAATTTAAATATTCTGAATGGACTCTATCATTTCCAACTTAGCTTTGACTTTCTTCTCAGTGTCCAGAATGAACTGCTGCATCTTGTTAAAACCAAAATCGTGAGGAATGTAAGAGTAGAAATCGTTGCAGAGTTATTCAATAGAGTTTTTGTTCTTGGAAGGATTGCCAACTTTTTCATAGAGTTCTTTGAGAATTCCGTAAGCCTTGCTAATATTATCCTTAGAGAGTTTACCGAGTGGCATCTTTTTAACATCATAACCGATTTCTTTCATCTGATTGTTGATCATTTTCATATCGAAAATTAGCGAAATGAGACTGATAACTGTTTTAGGTAACTTGCACGATTCAGCGTCTTTCTTCATGGCTTCCTCGATGTTTTCTTCGGTAGCATCAGCACCGTAATCCATATCGAGCACACGATATTCTCCGCTAATTGTTTTTTCATGTAACTTTTTCTTGTATTCCGAAGTCGCAGAATCGGCTGAAATTGGACCCTTCAAGGCATTCTATCCTGGTACTCCAACTCTGCCCCAACGAGTGAAGAAGAAATACTCTTCCTTTCCAGTAGTCTTAAGCACTTAGATCACATAGAATTTATTATTGTTATGAGTCATGTTTGCTTGGTTCAATTTAGCAGAGTAGATTGTGTCCTTGGTGTAGTGGACTTCCACGTTCTATCTTGTGCAGTAGTCATCGACAGGAGCAGCACCTTTGATTACTTTCTTTACAATATGGCTCTCTTCATCTTTTTTAGCAGCAGGAGCTGCTGCACCTTTATCAGCACCTGTGTCTACTTTTTTGGAAGGGACGACAGTGCTATCGAGTTTGGCGTCACTCTTTTTGTCATCGTCTTTATCTGAAGCAAAGGCAAAAGATACAATAAATCATCGAAGAATTTAACATTTTTTTAAAAATTACCAGCTTTAGTATCAGCGGCTTTTCCTTTGATAGGCTTGGTAGCCTTTGCAGGCTTAGCGGGTTCATCGTCTTTATCATCTTTGGTAGCTTTTTTAGCTTCTTCATTCTTTTTAGCAGCTAATTCCTCCTTTTCTTTTTTCTTATCAGCTGCTTTCTATGCAGCAGAGCCTCTTCCACTTTTCTGAGGCTTTGCTTTTTCTTCTTCCTCGTCATCATCGACTTTAGACTTTTTAACAGGTGCAGTCTTATCATCTTCAGCCTTTTTTTGGCCTCTGGTTTATCTTGTCGACATAGATTTTGAGTGATTTGTACTGAGTATGGATCTCCGATTATTTTTTGAATTTATTTGTTATTAATTTTTATTTTTGGAACAGACCTCAGATTCCTCTCTTTCAAAATCCCTTTTTCCCGCAAAGATATGAGATCCACTTAATCCACCAGAATTCTTTGTGCTTTTTATGAGATCGAATTTGTGAGTTCCTCCCCGTTCAAAGTTAGTCTCAATCTTTTTGCCAAGATTATTAAACAAATCTTCAGTTTCTTATTTTTATTGATCACTCTTATCCTCTCAAAAGATTAGAGAATCTTTTAGGTTTGATCTTTTATTTGCTTTTTATTTTTAATTTTTCATTAATAAATTACAAGTTAAAAACGCAAATTGTTGTAAATCTAAAAACTTAAGCTCAATTAAATTTCTTCTGTGTTTTTTCGGAGGCTTTGAGGTATTCTTGCTAGAGGCTTTAATTTCTGAAGAACAAAAGAAAATAGTGCTAAATAGATAGTTTTTTCATTAAAAATCAACTCGAATTCGAATTTATTATGGGTATGCTCTCTAATCTATTTGAATCTGCAAAATCACAGAGATAATGTGAAATTAAAAATTCTAAGTTAGAATGAAATCAAGCGAATTTAATTATTCGTCCAATTATCAGCATTAATTTTATTTTAGATTCTTGACTAAACCTTTAATCTAGAGTCTGAAGAAATATCTCAAATATCAGGCTTTGGCTAAGTAAGCTTGTTATTATTATTTGACCAATTTCACTATTCAACAAAGGCTATGCTGAATTTCAAATAAAAAGAGTCCCAATCTACCTTCCTATTATAGCTACAAATGCATGAATATCTTTTTGTAAGAAACCATTCAAATTAAGATAATAATAAACCTAAGCCTCAAACCGAAATAATTGAATTTTGTCAATTTATTAAAAATAAAAAATACTTGTTTTAGTTAGTACCATTAATTATTTTTTTCACTGGTAGTACCTTAATAAGTTCTAATTACTGCAAGACAACAGATAGATTTCTTTATCTTTCTCTCTCTCTCTCTCTCCAAGACAAGCGTTGATTCTTTTTATCAATCCTTGTCCCTATCTTCTTTATTCTATCTAATTAACTCATCTTTTTGATCTAATAAATTAAATAACATTATTATTATCCTGAAATTTAATATATTTTTTTACTTCCCCCAAAAGGGTTTCAAGAATAATAATAATACTCAACATACTATGAACAAACACCCTAAAAATGGGTCTGCAGCACCATTCATTAATATGACTTCAGCGAATATCTCATCTTCTAAACATTCAGGCCTCGAAAGTGAAAGATTCAAGTTTTTCCAAGGTGACTAATCAATCTTCACAAAGGAATTTGAAGATGATCTGTAAACCTCTAAGCTCTACGGAGACTAATCTTCGTCTATGCTTTTAATGTTGAATAAGTCTGATGATGATCGTAAAGAAGATGATGAAGCAGATGCTTAATCCAACCCGAAAATAGCATAGTTAATAAAAGTCAATAAATGTTTAGATGAAGTAGCGAGCGATCTATCCAGCCCATAAAGAGTAGTGCTATTGGATCTCCTGGAGAAACTCACAACAGAAGCGAAAGAAATCAAAGATAATTATAAAATCTTACTGAAATGCATGGAACTGCAAGGGAAAATTATCCGAGATCTAGGTGATTATTCCAGAACAGTGAGTATCTTCAAAATGATGCGAATCTACTGTAATATAAGTAAACTCCCCGATAAGAAGCTAGCAGTGTATAAACTGCTTGTGGATACGTATATTCAAATGCGCGAGTATGTGCATGCGTTGGTTTTTGCGAAAAAAATGCTGAGATTAGCTTGGAGAGAAAATGATCCTGATTTTGAGATCACTGCGTATGATAAAATTGGATTAATATTCTATTACACCGGCGACCTGCATTAAGCGGAATACTTTCATGAAAAAGCCTATTCCAATGCTAGAGAACCTAAAAACTCATAGATTAGGTAAGAAATTTAAACAAAACACTTGATTTTCTGGTTGATTTAGATTGACGAATGTGCTTTGTTTTGTTTTGAAACTCTTAGAAAAGCAGGTGAAGCTCCAAGAATGAAAAATAAGAAATCTATGAGTTCATCTTATCCTCAGAGCAACTATGAAACAGACAGTGAAGATGAATTCGAATTAGGAATGTTCTCAAATGGATACGCAAGCCAACGAAGATATGATTAGCAGGCATTGTAAGCGAAATCTTCTAGTCTCCCTTCATTGAAAAACCGTATACCTGTGCCAAGAATTGTTAATGATTACATAAAGCATAGAATGGAGCTTGGGAGAGTGGATATTTCAGTTGAAAAGAAGTTGACTTTTATGGAAGGGGAGTAGGATCCGAAGATGATATACAATTAAATGTCATTAAACAGAAATCTCAAGAATTTTATGATTCAGTAGTATGTAAATCATGCATTTTGGACTGGGACATAAGATCAATTATCACACATAAAGTTTTATCATCTTCACAGGAACCTCAAGAATCATCTAAATTTCATTGTCCGCATTAAAAGACAAATTAAACAGTAAAGGAAACTCTTCAAATTAGAAAATATCCTTGGAAACGAATAATTAGCTAATAATCATAATTAAGTGGATGCATCAATGATAGGCTCTCAAGGATAAAGCCATGGGGTATTAGCAATGAATAGCAGCAATCATGGTTAAAATAATGATATTCTTACTACTCTTCAGCGTTAAAAAAGCAGGAATAATTAAAATATTATTGATAAAACTCATAATAGCATAAATCAATCTTAGCTGGATTTTCTCAGTAGTATAAAAAAAAGCAGCAGATCAAGCCTTCATAATTTAGCTAACGCCAAAAGTATTAATAATATGACAGCGTCAGTTGCAGTGTTGAGCTCGAAGAAATCAAGTGTACCTTCGTTGCCTTAGATATCGTCGACAAAAATTCATGCGTTCACTTTGCATCATAAATCTAGACCATCTGTTCACCTTGCAGATGCTTACCCGAAATTTTGATGGGTATTTGAATGTACCCTTTTGTTGTTGTTTTTGTTGTTATTGAAGCTTTATGTGTGTTTTGTATGCTTATTATCTTAATATTTTATTTCACAACCAAAAATACCATTTTATTTAATAAGGAAAATACGGTGATGCAATTAAGAATCCAAGAAAAAATCAAGGGAGGTAATCAAAAACGTACAAGAAATACCATCTGTTAGTTTCTTCTATCTGTAGATACTTCTACTGCAAGAAATCATTAATCCCACAGATTTCACTCTAAATAAACTTTGCTTCTTATTTACAAAGCTACATTTGAATTGAAAACCAGAATTTTTTACCAAATTGATAACATTTTATGAATTTTCAGTCTTACAACTAACTATCCTAAGAGCTTTTCTTCTTTATTTCATAAGAAAAGTATCTATTCCTCATCAACTTGCTACTTCTGATTCATTTTGTTCTTGGCATAAAATAAAGTTATTGGTAATTTGCAGGTGTTATTGCAATTCGCAGCCACTGCTTGGGAAATGAATAATTGAAAGTAATTAATAAACCATTTGAAAACAATAAATTCAAAAAAGCATAAGAGCACTTGGTTGGAGAGAAAAGTGCATAATTTTCATCTCTTTGAAATATTTTTAAAAAAAAGTAGAAACCGACTTTATTTCCAGGCTTAAAGTCCTAAGATTAATAAAAATGTAAAAATGCCTGTTTAATAAGAGCATTTTTTTCATGAAAAATACTTTTTCTACCTTCCAAAATATTATTCACCTTAGTGACTGGCAGAATGAACTTTTCTTGTAATAATCAATATTTTTATTATCATAAATAACCCCCTTTAATCATTATTTTTAGTTGATTTTTTAGCATAAATGACTGGTTTACAATCTTGAAGTTAAACCCCCTAAAAATGAAACATCAATAAATGATTTATTTATCTGTTTATTATGCTTTTTCATAATAATTCAAAGAATAACACTATTTCAACTCAAGACAAACAAACAATTTTTCATTACTCAATTTCCATTTATTTTTCATTAATTGGTATTTTCGTCTCACTGTCTTTGTGAGTTTCTTCTGTTAATAACTCAGCTTCTTTTCCTTGTTCTTAAGCGAGCTCATAATTCTCAAATGCCTTCACATCAGCTTCTTTAGGATTGTAATGAAGATACAATAATTCATTCATCACATAAAGACAATCTAAACAGTCAAATCAAAAAAAAGAAAAATTACCTTTAATTTTCCCAAAATAACTCACAAATTCAAAATATAACTTTACCTTTAACATCTTCAGATGTTATCGCAGTCTGTAATTCCGCAGACACTTCTAAAAGCCATCTTTCATACGCTTCTTCTTCCCGCATATCTTCAGGATTGTATTTTGCTCTTAGTTTTTAAGTAATTCGCTGGGAAGGTTCAAATCCAAATTGAGAGCAGCTAATAAGGAACGAAGCTACCGCAATAGTTTAAGGTTTAAAAATCAAAGGGGCATAACTACGGTAACTATCAAAACTGATGATTTTAGTAGCATAATAGATTCTCTCCTTATCTTTTTCACATTCATTGCAGAAATTGATAATCTAGCGGAAAGAGTCAAATGGCAACGCGATGTCAAAATCAAACTCAATCGCTTTTAATATCTTGCTCTCTGCTATGCATATCTGTTTGTGTTTATGAAAAAATAGTTAAATATGAAGATGAAAAGTTATTTCTTGTTGTTGATGATGAAAAATGAAATTTGAAAAGTAATATTATGTTCTCTTTAGATTCTTCAACCTTATTCTTAATGTTGGAGTAGACTTGATCGTTCATGATCTTTCCGAATTCTTTCCGAGGTGCGCAATGAAAGTAGCTCATAATAATAGGCTTCATTCTGTAATGGTCATATTCTCTGATTTTGAAAGCTAGCATGAGTGCAGCTGCGCAGTAAATCTTCAAAAAAAAGAATAAAGAAATCTATCAAAAAATCAAAATTAATTCTTACAAATCTATCATAGTTAATATAGCTCTTCGCGACAAAGAAGTAGTTCACGAGTTGAATTCCTAGTGATGTTATTGTAAAGCTCTAGCTAAACATAATCAAACAAAAAGCAAGCAATCAGCATATTCAAGAAATCTCTTTATCTTTAGCATGAAGAAAAGAATCAGTTTATTTTTGGATTCCGTCTACATTTTTTGATGCGCCATGAGATCAATCACGAAAGCAGCATTGCCGTTGAACACTTTCTTCTGAATCTCTGGACTGATTTCAAGCTCACTGTTCTTGTTATGTTCAGGAGAGAATATTTCGTTTTTCTTGAAGAGCTTCATTTGCAATCAGTTTTAGCTTGTTGAGTTCTATTATTTTAATTCAGAATTTATCTAAATGTTTTATCCAAATCTCACTTGTTCTCGTGATAGCAAAAACATTTTCCAAAATCACTTTGCTTGTGTTAATCATTTGTGGGGTGCTGATTTAATTAAATATTCAAGTTTTTGTTCAAAATTTCTTGTTTGTTT
>Ga0302285_10001241_pt1 | contig 14060 bp, 9 predicted proteins | sample III_Fen_E2_2_FD_200455 | JGI IMG/M metagenome (GOLD analysis project Ga0302285, IMG submission 200455) | Peat permafrost microbial communities from Stordalen Mire near Abisko, Sweden - III_Fen_E2_2 | ecosystem: Environmental > Terrestrial > Soil > Wetlands > Permafrost | place: Sweden: Abisko... | reverse complement strand
ACAATGCCAATCCTGCTCTGGGGCAACTCCAATTCTAAAAGCAGATTCCTCAGCTTGTACAGATGTCTGCTCTTCAGGATAAGCCACTGTAACTAATGGAACAAGTCCAAATACATATAAGCAATGTCAAGCTTGTTCAGGCGAAACTTCCTTGCTGAGCTCTGACTCAACTTCTTGTATTGCTTCTTGCCCATCAGGATAAGTTTCCACTACAGAAGGCACATCACCAAATACTTATTAGCAGTGCTTAGCTTGCTCTGGAACCACTGCAATACTAAATTCTGACTCCTCAGCTTGTGTTGCAACATGCCCAGCTGGATAATTATCCACAGCAGTGGGAACCACTCCAAACACATATTAGCAGTGCTAAGCTTGCTCAGGCACAAATTCCATTTTGAAAGCAGACTCCTCAGCTTGTATCGATGTCTGCCCAACTGACCAGGCAACTAAAAACTAGGGAACTTACAAGCAGTGTGTAGTTTGTGAAGGATCCACTCCTCTATTAAATTCTGACTCATCTGATTGTCTTAATGCTTGTCCTTCTGGTTAAAACTAAGGCACAACTTCAACTGGATAAAAACAATGCCAATCCTGCTCTGGGGCAACTCCAATTCTAAAAGCAGATTCCTCAGCTTGTACAGATGTCTGCTCTTCAGGATAAGCCACTGTAACTAATGGAACAAGTCCAAATACATATAAACAATGTCAAGCTTGTTCAGGTGAAACTTCCTTGCTGAGCTCTGACTCAGCTTCTTGTATTGCTTCTTGCCCATCAGGATAAGTTTCCACTACTGAAGGCACATCTCCAAATACTTATTAATAGTGTAAAGCTTGCTCTGGAATCACTGCAATGCTAAATTCTGACTCCTCAGCTTGTGTTGCTTCATGCCCAGCTGGATAATTATCTACCACTGAGGGAACTAGTCCAAATTCCTATTAGTAATGTAAAGGTTGCTCAGGTACAAATTCAATATTAAAATCTGATTCTTCTGCTTGTACTGATGTATGCCCAGATGGCCAATTATCAACAACTTAGGGCACATCTCCAAATACCTATAAGCAGTGTCAAGCCTGTTCTGGTACTACTTCAATCTTGAAATCTGATTCCTCTGCTTGCGTAGACGTATGTCCAACAGGTTAAGTTTCAACAACTAAAGGTACAAGTCCAAATACATATCAACAATGCTCAGCTTGTTCAGGTTCAACTGCACTTTTAAGTTCAGATGCATCAAAATGCATTGATGCCTGTCCAGCAGGTTAAATTACTGCGACTTAGGGCACAAGTCCAAACACTTATTAATAGTGCGTTTCATGCTCAGGAACCAACGCCCTTTTAAAATCTGACGGTTTAGGATGTATTGATGTCTGCCCAGCAGGTTAAATTTCTACAACTTAAGGCACAGGCACAAATACATATCAGCAATGTTAAGCTTGCTCTGGAACCAATTCCATTTTGAAATCAGACACTTCTGCATGTGTTGCAACATGTCCAGCAGGTTAAGCTGCTACAACTTTAGGCACTGCTCCAAATACCTATTAGCAGTGTAAAGCTTGCTCTGGTTCTACTTCAATCTTAAAATCTGATTCCTCTGCTTGCACAGACGTATGTCCAGCAGGTTAAATTTCTACAAGCTAAGGCACAGCACCAAATACTTACTAGCAGTGCTAAAGCTGTTCAGGTACCAATTCAATAATAAATTCTGACTCATCTGCTTGTACAGATGCTTGTCCAGCTGGTCAATTATCTACTACTTATGGCACAAGCCCCGATACTTACTAGAAGTGCACAGCTTGTTCTGGTTCAACCCCAATTCTAAAATCTGATTCTTCTGCCTGTATTGCTTCTTGCCCAGAAGGCTAACTGTCAACAACTTAAGGAACATCTCCAAATACTTATTAATAATGCTAAGCTTGCTCTGGTTCAACTCCTGTTCTAGCATCTGACTCTTCTTCGTGTATTGCATCATGCCCTGCAGGTCAAGCCACAGTTACTGAAGGCACAAGCCCAAATACTTATAAAAAGTGTATTGCTTGCTCAGGTACCACTTCATTATTAAATTCAGATTCATCTGCTTGCATAGACGCATGCCCAGCAGGTCAATTATCTACAACTTAAGGCACAACCCCGAATACTTATTAATAATGTCAAGCTTGCTCTGGTACGAATTCCATAATGAACTCAGATTCTTCATCTTGCGTTGCTTCGTGCCCTTCAAACTAAGCAACTGCTACAAAAGGTACAAGCCCAAATACATACAAACAGTGCATGGCTTGCTCAGGAGCTACCTCACTCTTAAACTCTGATTCTTCTGCATGTATTGAATCATGCCCTTCAGGTCAATTATCTACCACTTAAGGCACAGCTTCAAATACATACTCACAATGTTAGTCTTGCTCTGGCACCACTCCACTGCTAAACTCTGACTCCTCTGCTTGTATTGATAAGTGCCCAACAGGGCAACTTTCCTCTAGCCCTAATGGATATGAGCAATGTTCATATTGCGTGGAAGCCTCCAGCATGTACTTAAATTCCGTATCGACTAAATGCGTTTCAAAATGCAATGCTGGAGAATATCTTAAATAAGAATAAGGTTACAAACAATGTCAAGGTTGTGCAGATCCGACTCCCTACTTAAGCACAGATGGCACTTCATGTGTTGCCTAATGTGATGTTGTCTACGATACAACAGCTAAGCAATGTCTTGCTGCAAAATCCAATTGCACAAATGTCATTTCTTCAGACGGAAAAACCTGTACAGCTGTTTGTCAATCAGGTGAAGCTACAGTTAGTCAAACAGGATACAAATAATGCACAGTTTGCTCAGGAAATACTCCAAGAGTAAGCAGTGACGGAACTTCATGTGTTCTCAACTGTTCTTCTGGAGTCCTCGATAAAGCTACTAATCTATGTTTAGACTCTAAAAAAAGCTGTAAAGGAGTTATTTTATCGGATAACTACACCTGCGACACAGCATGCCCTACTAACTAAGCTACCACTCAAAACTCCAACGGATATAAACTCTGCTAGGACTGTTCAGCAACAGGCACCTTCCTTAGCACCGATGCAACTTCATGCCTATCTGCTTGTCCTTCAACTCAAGTCACTGTTATTCCTCTTTTCAAGTGTATCCTCCCAGCTGATCTCACCACCGTCTGCGCACATTACATGATTTCCTCAAATTCATTAAGGTGCGATATAACCTGCGATTCAGTTTTTGAATATGCAGTTGCTGACTCTAACCAGTGCGCTAAATCTTGTCCAACTTCCTACGTTATTGATACAGCCGCTACAGGTAACTCATGCATAACTTAAGCGACTTGCGCCGCAAAGTTTTACAAAATTTCAAGCGATGGCAAGAGCTGTATTTAAAGCTGCAAGTTAGTGAGTGAGGTCGATTCAACCGACTCCAAATGCGCTGCTTGCACGACTACATTTATCGTAACAAACGGAGTTGGAAGCTGCTCTGTAACTCAAACGACAGTGCAAACTTCCTAATAATTTACTACGATCACTTATTAGCTGCAGTCTACTACATTTACTTCCCAAACCTTTACAAATGAATTCATATCTACGAATATCGCATCGTTCTAAGAGAAAGTTATAACTGATATGAATACCAGTTAATCAAAGGCATCATCACTGTTTGCTAATCTGAATTCCATCGGAACATCTTTATTGAACTCTATTTCGAGCTCTAACTTCCCAAACGTTGCTTAGGTATTTGATTCCACCAATGTTCACACTGTAGTTTAATAGACCGCTGCTGGATATGCTCCTGTTTCCACTTTCTCTGTGAGCGACATTCAAAACTCTAAGTCTCTTCAATCGACAACTTATTCGGCATCTACAACTTCCACCTAGATTTCACTATCGCTAGTGTATTCAGTGAATTTCTGTAAAAAATGCTCCAAAACGTTCCCCCTTGTAGTCTTCACCAGCTCTGTAAGTTCATCTAGACTGCTGGCTAGTTCTGCCAGTAAAACTACAGTCTTCCCAGCAAGTCCAGCTACTTCAAATAAGTACACTTGTTTAACTTATGATTTGACAACTGGAAATCCAACTAGTTTCAGCACTGTTGAGAGCACCAGCAGTAGCAGTTCAGTTCGTACATGTACTACAACAGCAAATAATGTGCGACTTTATTTAGATAGCACTTGCACGTACATCAATGCTTCATTATGCCAATCCTCTGATGAAGATGATTCTGATCCTCTCAGCGCTGGAGCAATTGCCGGAATTGTCATTGGTTCTGTCGTCTTTACCTTGATCATTTCAGTAGGTATCTATTACCTCTTAAAGAAGAGAAGATTGCAGCAAGCCTCTGGCCAGCAACCTATTGAACAGAACACTGAATTCTACATTTCTCAAGAAATTTCTAAAAATCAGATCATCGAGCCTCTATGATTTTTTAATAAGACATGATTTTTTTTATCTGCTTGTCGTGATAATTATCTTGAACATTAATATTTTATTTAAAAAAATGACGAGTCTTGGAAGATTAAAAATGATTTAATTGGATTTTTCAAAATGCTAAATTATCGAATTAGCTTAGTATCATTCAACTAGTAAAGCCCTTTTTTCAAAATACTTTCCTCAAACTATCTTTCTAACTTTTTTATTAGGATTTTAATAGTTTTTAGTTTAAATTTAATTTTGTTTAGGAGAAGTTTCAAATATCAACACTAATGGTTGTGATAAAAATATAAAAAAATTAATTCGAAAACGCAATCATCTTCCACGTTTGTAGATACTTCGAATAAAGATGATAGTTTTTTGCTTTATTATTATTTATTCATCTAGGTAGCATTTCTATTGAGTTCCTGATTAAAGATGCAATTCTTTGAATGCTGACTTTATTATTTTTATCTTGCAGATAGAATACTTCATTAGCTATGATCTGAATATCAGCAATATCGATAATCAAATTCATTTTTTCTGGTTCAATTTTGGCATAGTAAGATTTTATTACTCTTTCAAACTCATCAAGAGTGATGAGTTCTCTCTAATCAAATAGGTATTGAAGACAACTTCGAGACGACACATACGGATCCTAAACAACTTCCTATGTGAAAATACTGCATACCTTATGAAGATCTTGCAATTCAAACACCTGGTGATTTGTTAATTTGTTATCTGCTCCTTTTTCTTTTTTAGAATCTTTCATCTAATCCTTGCTACTTCCCTTCGGTTTCAGCAAGGCGCTTTCATCACTAGATTGACCCGCTTGGTCCCGTTCACTTTCTTGTGATTAGTGAATATTAATTGCTTGTTCTGTTTTTCCTCCTCCTCCTCCCCTGAGTTGTAGGACAGGTGGAAGGATATCAATTAATGAAGAATCTACGTCTCCTTTCTCTTAGTTTTTCTAGTTATTATTGTTATTGATAAATTAAGCTGAAATTGGTGGAACATCTGGATTCTATTTGTCCGAATGATTGCTATGATCAGAATTATCTTGTGGTACCCTAGACGCAGCAAGTTTTCTATTCGATTTGAACTCTTCATTCTGTAAGGCTTCAATCCCTAGAGATACTCTGATATCCGAGAATGCTTTTCCTAAATAATAAAGCTCATCATATTGAATCCCTTGCAATCCAAGTTTCCTGGCAAGCTCTTCTAGAGAACTGATTTTAAGATCACTGATTTCTTTTAGTTGATTCATAATTTCAGGTCGAAGTTTCAATTAACTTTTATTAATCGATTTATTATTTCTCGTGAGATGTTTCAGCAGTCTATAAAACTTCTAAAATGCTAAGGTAACCCTCTGTTTATGCATATAGACAACTCTATCAATGATCCGATAGTCCTTTAATTGCTAGATATGCGTATTGATGGTGTATTTCTTCAAGAAAAATGGAATGACAAAGAAAAGTTAAAAAATAATGATGAATAATCCGATCGAGAAGATTATCTAGCATTCCCAGCTATCCCCTAGATACTGTGAATAGTTGAACAAAAATACCATGATCCAAACGATCTACAACACCAGGGCGAAATGTACGAGTTTCAAAGGAAAAGTCACTGCACTGAAAGGGAAAAGTGAGACATGCTTGCTGACTCCAGGTTCTGTGTAGACGTGATTTTTGGTGAGATAAGATGGGTAACTTAACTTATTCGCAAACTACACAGGTTTTCTTAAATCTAAGTTTAAGAATTTCAAGGATTCTATTTCTTATGAGTGCACCACAAGACTAGTGAGTTGCTGTATTATTTCAAGTTACTTTTTGTTAGCAATCCAGCAGATAATGAAAGACACAATAGGGAGAGCTAAGATGATCAGACACTCGATTTTCCAGTTACTTATGAGATCTATCAAGCAGACTATCATGAAGAATACGATTAATATCAAAAGTGTGGATATTGTAATGTTGAATAGTTGAAGATGGCACTTAGCTTATGCTCTGCCCAGATATTCAGCAAAATCGAAATCCTATCGAAGTACCATCGGCTCAGTATACGCTATCATTGAAACTGGCATGACAAAGTCTTCTTTGATGAGGAAATATTAAATATTGCTGACTCGTTCCTCAAACTCTTTGTTTGTTTCTTCTTCGGTTTCAACATCTAAGAAATCAAAGCGTTTCTTCCAGTTTGCTTCAAATTTTCTGTAAGTGTTGTCGAAGATTTAGAGGATGAACGCATATGCTGTAGCTATGAAAATCCAGAAAATACTAAAGAAGGAAAATGTAATCGTGAACCCATAGATGTTGAAGTAATCAAGTTAGATTACGTCAAAGTATCTATTGTAGTAGAGTAGCTGAACAATCGCATTGAGTGAAATAAGGATAATGATATCTAAGATGATTATTCGAAGAGATTTGAGGTAGTATTTGGAAAGATATTTAGAGAATGATTATCGGAAATTTGAGAGCAGCAAGACAATGAGGATAAGGATGCTGAGGACGATGCCGTAGTAGAATGCAATCTCGTAGGATGGATTTTTTTCTATTTGTTTTTCAATGGCTTTTTCATTAACATTTTCAATTCTTATTTAGTTTTTAGACATATCGCAGTTCATAATATTATCAGATGTTCCACAATTAGTGTTGGGGATGGGCTTTGTTTTTTCTGGCTCTGGTTCACTAATGTTCTGTTCAGTTTCTGTGATTTGGCCTTCGGTACCATTACCCAAAGTTTAAGTAGCAGTTTATGTCTTCATTGGTTCTTCTGTTTCTCCTGAGCTGCTCTGAGTTGGATTATATTACTCCATTTTAGCTAGCTGCTCATCTGAAGGATCTTCAATTTCATTTGAAGCTGATGATTTTGAGGTGTCAAGGGGGCTGGAGCTATCGCTATTCAATGTGGTTGTATCCATTGATGGAGATGTCTAAGAAGTCATTTGGGTTTTGGCTTTAATCTATGTAAAGACTTCTCTGTTGCGTGATGCCTCTTGGTTGAAGATCTTAAATTTCTCTCCGAATTCTCCAGTTGAAGCGTCTTCTAGCAGTATCATTTCAGATTCATCTAATAAGCTACCTAACTCACTCTCACTTCCATTATATATGCGCGTTTGCTCAATATTTTTCAATACATCTTCGTGTCTCTGCATTTTAGAAATCTCATTGGATTCTTAGTTTAGCAGATCTGATAGACTCTATTTGTAAACTGATTTTGGTAGAGCAGTTCCTAACAATATGCAGCCAATGAAAATTATTTTTAAGAATGTATTTTTCATCGTTTGGTCTCTTCGAGTGAATCTTCTTACGTTTACCACTCTTTCTCTCTTTCTCTCTTGAAATATCCGTTTTAATATCTAAAAATAATAGTCTCTTTGTTTTTATCAGGATTTATGAAGACAGCTCACACACACACTTTCTCTGACAATCAAAAAATAACACAAAACGATTATTTTTACACAAACTTCTCAGACCCAAAGCAATTACCTTTTAATTCCACTTCTACTTGCTTAGCTCTTAGCACAATTTCCCTCCTACTTTCAAATTCTCAGAAAAATAATATCTTGACAGCAAGCACAATAAGGGGCAAGAAAATTTTTGAAATTTTCTGAACTTAGAAATTAAGTGTAATGGAAGAAAAGCAGCTTTTATGATGCAATGGCAATACAAAGATTTATTTAATTTAATTTATATTTTATGAATTTATGTCCCTCTCAGTTGGCTTCATTTATTAATGTCTGCTCCTTGGAAAATAAATCGTATTTTTTTATAACCCACAATAGAAAAAAGAGTCTTTTTTAATTTAATTGGAACTGGTCACTTGAAGGACAAATCTAAATGTATTTTGTAAAAAAGTATGATTTTCTCTCAATAAAATTAAAACATTAACTTGGTGATTTGTATTGACTGCTATTTCTCAAAATTAGTGAATCAAGAAAAAGATAATTAAAATTTTAATGCTTGGAATAAGGCAGAAAGTGATGCAGATGAAACATGGCTAATGTTTAATTATAATGAAAATAATCAATAAATCACATTTTAAAATTAATAAATACCTTTTTCTCTCAAATAAAGAGTTAGTTGTTAATCTCACAATAACTAAAACTAATGGATAGTTAACTTTCAAAGGAACAAATTAAGATATACAAAGAAGCATTTTCATTTTATGATAAGGATAATGAAGGAACCATTTAAATAAAATATGTTAGTTTAGCCTTGAAAGCTCTCGGGTTCAATTAATCAGACAAAGAAATCCAAAAGAAAATCTCAGGAATTGTTTCTGAAAATGAAAATACAATAGATTTTCCTGAATTCCTAACAATGTTGGCCTATCACAACTATTCTAATACTGAAGATGAAGAACTGCAAGAGATCCTCAAGCGTTTTGACAAGAACGAAAGTGGACTCATTTCATAAGGTGACTTGAGATAGTTCTTATTAGAAATTGGAGAAAAGCTAACAGAGATCGAAATCAAATAAATAATTCAAAATGTAAAAGAACTTTTTCAGACTTGCATTTGTTATCAGAAATAATTTCAAAATCCAAGAAACAGCAGATTAAATTGGCATTATTTATTTATTTTTTCAGCCAGATTTATGCTGCAATGGACAGATCAAATACAAAGAACTATTTGAAAGGTGAATGATCTAATATTGTAATATGAATTATTTTTATGTTACGTCTGATATCATTGCTACTTTTTAGGCATTACTAATGAGGTAATCATGATGGGGTATTGTTGTAGATGAAAATAGTAATTGAAACTATAATTATGCGGGTAAATGTGTTTGGTAGAAGTGTGTTAGAAAAATCGGTGAATAAATAAAAACTAGATTGGATTAGATATTATCTAGATAACTTAACTAAATACTAAAATCAAATAATAGTTTTTTTCTCACTTTTCACCTTCACTATGTCCGCTATGAGAAGGGATTCATAAAACTTAGCTAATTAAATAGAAACATTGAAAGAAATATTCAATTCCTATGATAAAGAAGAAGATGGATTTATAGTGTTGAAAAATATTCTCCCTATCTTGAAATCTTTAGGCTTAGAATACACAGAAGAATCGCTCTGTAATATGATAGCTAACGTAGTAGAAGAGAATAATGGCTTAATAGATTTTCCTGATTTTTTGGCTTTAATGGAATTAATTATTAGTAATCAAGGTAAAGAAGAAAAATGTAAAGTTCTTTGAAGATATAAACTAAGTCTATTATTAATCTAAGATAAAAAATGGAGAAGTAAAAGAATAGCTAGCGATTTGAGGGTTAAGTGAAAAAATAACGCATGTGGGCACAGAAAATCAAATCTAAATAAAGAGAGCTAAATAACTTAAATAACTATTTTTACCTTTTCATATTCATATTTTGATCATCATCAAAAATTATTTGTTTAAGAAATTTTAATTATCTTCAGATGCAAAAACAGGTTTTCTTTATTTTTTTCTCTTCAATATAATTGTTTGTTGTTTTCGATGCTTTCTGCTTTGAAAAGGTAATTAAACATTAAGAATCTAGATGATTCGCTTCTTAAGATCAAATAAACATTGAAAAGTGAGCAATGATCCTTGTAAAAAAAGAAAAAATTGTTATTGATTGATAACCTTTTTCAACTTAGTGAAACAACTAAATAGTTTATTAACATATTCATCGTTTGTCATACTCAAAAATAATATTCTTGTAAGTATGGCGGAGCTGAGATAAAAACTGAAATCAGAAATCTTCTCAGCTTTCTCTGTGTATGATAAAGATGGTGATGGAACTATTCGCTATAAAGATGTTGAGCGGGTGATGAAAGAACTGATTGGATTTGATATTAATGAAAAAAAGCTGAATAACATGATAACAGATGTGGCTGTGGAAAATTATAATGGCATACTAGATTTTCCTGAGTTCATGACCCTCTATTAGAATGTGCAAAAGTACTAAAATGACATAGAGAATGAAATCACTGGTAAATTGAGTATTTACTAGAAAAAAAATGAAGATAATTTCATTTCTCCTATTGAATTAAAGAAAATATTAGAGAATCTAAGCTATCAGCTCACCAATGAATAAATTGAAGAAATTCTTGAAAAAGTTAAGCCAAATAACTCGCATCCATTCAGTAAAAGTGAGACATTAATTTATCAAGAGATCATCAGAACTTTGATGTAGATATTGTGCTGACAATTCTAGATAATTGAATGAACCAAACTCATTATGGAGTCTTTTTCATCTTATTTTCATAGTAACTTATCAATTATTTTAAAGGTAGTTGTCTGTTTTATCCATGCTCATTTTAAGTAAAAAGAGTTTTCAACAAAAAATCAATGTAATTCTTTTGTTTTTCTAAACAAAATTTATCTTTCTGCTTTGAGTTTACCTTCCATATTAATCCATGTAAAGTGAGCCTTAAAACCTTTGAAAATGTCTTTTTACTTGAATTGATAAGCATGAAAGAATTAAATTTACCCAAAAGCAGAAGACACTACAGTACAATTCTCAGGTATTTATTTGTTCTCAATGTGAGAAATCAGTTTTAATCAGTTTGAAAAGAACTACTCCAAAAAAATTTAGAATCTTAAAAAATATACGATTTACATCCTAACTACCACTAATAGAAAACAGTGCTTAACATTCCCATTAGTCTTTTTTTTAAAAAAATCAAGTTGCTTATTTGATTTGATTCCCTCCAGATGTTTTCAATTTTCTGTCTTGAAAGCAATGAAGCTAAGAATTGAAGAGATCCTACTTTTAAGGAAAAAGAAATTACTTAAAAAGAAAATGTTTTAGTTGTTTTCTTGTCACTGTAATTCAGTTTCTGAGTTCTTTTGGAGGATGCCTAATGAAATAATAAAAAATTCTTTATGAATAAATTATTAAAACAAAAGACAATATGATTTTGAAAAAAAATCTTGTCCTCAATCATACGCACACACATACAAAATAGGCTTTTCCAAACATTCTTAATTTTGATGTTTTCTATGCTTTCTCTTGAATTTACTTTAACATTATTTTCAATCCTACTCTGATAAGGAATCAATGTTTTTCTGGAGCAAAGTTCATCTTATCTCCATACTTTCTTAACATCAATCACTCTTTTTATTTTCAAGTAGTTTATTGAAAGTTTACATCTTTTGTTGGGACATCCCTTCTGAATTGTGTCACCCAAAAAAGTATCAGTTAATTAGTGATCTCACAACAAAAAAAGAAATCTTTCCCTTAACTGAATTATTTTTCTTGTTTCAATAATCTTGATACTTTGATTAATCTGCAAGCAGACTGATATAGAGAATGAAAAGAAGTACTAGTTCAAGACAAAGCAATGAAATACTTAAAACACCTTGTGTTAACACCACTCCAAGCTTCACTCGACTTTAAGAAAAAATACTCGCACTAAGAGACAATAACATTAATGGCTCTGGCAGTAATAGTAAGAGTAATAAAGGATTGAATGAAAAAAAAGATTTCAAGGATTAAAAGATCCATTAAAGCAATAAAGAATCGTATCCTCGCAAATAGCAGTATCCTCAACATCAATAACTCTATGATCATGATAACTAAGTAAAAGAATATGACTGGCCAATTCCGACAACTAGTAGGTCAACAATAAATGTAGATTTACAATTTCAAGATAAAGAAAATTATTATTTGCCTCATAAATTCATGCAATCTACTAAACTTGCTTCAAAATGCAATAAAAGTATGAACAAATCAGATACAATAAAACAATAAACCAAGAAAATTAATCTTAATTATTAAAATAATATTATCAGTAGTAATTCATGTAGCTCTAGCAATAGAACTTGCAGCGATCTTTTGAGACACTCCAATGAGAGTCTCTACGATATTAAAGCACCTTAATAACATTTCAACTAAACATTTGACTCAAAATCAGCTTAGTTATCAAAAAGAAGTAATTTATCTTAGGAGAAACTTGATAATAATGAAACTAAATAGAGCCATAACAAATTAAAAAAAGTACTGAAAATAACAACAACCACAAAGTTTAAAGAGGTAAAGCGAATTGATGAATCATTTTATCTTTGTTTTGTTTTGAATGAAATATTTTTGATAATAGAATATTCCACCTCCATTAAATAAGTTTGAAAGCTTTCAGTAGTGGAAAAGCAAATCTGGAGTGTCAGAAGGAACATCTGAGAGTACTAAAACAGCAAAAAGCCATCATCATAAGCAGATTAAATCTCAAACTAAAAGCAATAGCTGTTGTGGAGTTAATTAACACAACATTTTTGCATAATCTACAAAGAAAATGAGATATTCTTCATCCTCATCAGCCTCGAAATCAGCCATTTTAGATAAGAATACTACACAATATAAGGCACTCACAGTAAAATTATTCGTTATTCTTCTGAAATAGTAGAAATACAAAAATATGATAATTATTTTTCTCCTTTTTGAGAGTAGCATTTTGATAAATTTTGATTTTTTTTGAAAGCCAAAATTGGATTATTATTATCAGGAAGCTTGTGAACCCGACGATCCTTCAATTTACAGTGTAAGATAGCTATTAACTGAAAGACATAATCTATTCGATGATTAAGAGTAATAAAGAGAAACTTGTAAAAAATACCTTCAAGAAGCACCACGGACTAGTCGCTCAGAATAATCTAAATTATAAAGTGCATCTACTTCTTCCACTTCTTTACCATCCAAGCATATCAAAAACTCAAAAAAACCTTAAGAATTGCCTCCTTATCTTCTGAATTTCGATGGAACTACTGCTGGATCTGATCTCAGCACTTAATTAGAGAACAACTATTATCTAGTTCCTGCTAGTTGCTCAGCAAATAGTAATTAATTTTCTGGGAGAAATAATCATATTTTGAATGGTTTTGACACTTCAAATGGTGGTTTAGAAGTAAAATCAGTGAAATCTGTAAAGAATATCATTGAAGAAAATATCAAGCTAAGAGCTACACTTGAAATAAAAGAAAAAGAGTTAAAGTAAGCGAGCAGCACTATCGAATAGAATGAACAAAGAATGAAGCAATTTACTCAAGTGCTTGATGCTTTGCGAAACACAAATACAGAGCTGTTGAAAAGATCTCAAGAATAGGAAACTCAAGTTGGAAAAAACACTGAGAACATTTTCAGAATTGCCACATAAAAACAAGATTTACTTTAAATAGAATTAACCTTACAATAAAAATAAAATCAAAGCCTAGTTGAGTAGTTAGACATATCAAAATAGAAAATAATTGAAGCTAATCATTAAAAAGCAGAGCTATCCGTGTCCTTCAATGATCTTACAATTGAATATTCAGCATTGAAATCCGAACTTATGAAACTCTAAAACAACAAAGAATTGATTCTCAAAGAAAATGAAACTTTAAAGAAATAGAGCACAGCAGAATAGATTCAGATTTAAAACCTTGTTTATTCATTGCAAGAGACAAAAAAGTGCTCTTACTCTTAAAGAAAAACTCTCTAAGAATTTGACATATCCATGGCGGCATTTTAAAAACTAAGTGAGTATATAATTTAGGAGAAAGAACCTGGTGTCGATATTTTAGTCGGACACAAACGCAGAAAGAATTCTTTTTAAGAAATACATAAAAAGCATCAAGGAGACAATAATAAATAAATTCCACGAGAATAATTGTTGAAAAATATTTCTTTTGAATTAGAGCAGCTTTAGAAGAGCTTAAAGCACAGTG
>Ga0302285_10001239_pt1 | contig 14071 bp, 7 predicted proteins | sample III_Fen_E2_2_FD_200455 | JGI IMG/M metagenome (GOLD analysis project Ga0302285, IMG submission 200455) | Peat permafrost microbial communities from Stordalen Mire near Abisko, Sweden - III_Fen_E2_2 | ecosystem: Environmental > Terrestrial > Soil > Wetlands > Permafrost | place: Sweden: Abisko... | reverse complement strand
AGAGATTACAACTCCTCTCAATCGAAGAGCTTTTTTATTTTATTTTAAAAACTGAAAGTGATCTCCATCCCCATATTGGATATTTGAACCTGCTGCAGCTGCACTCAAGATGACCACAGTGGGAAAGCCCTTCAATTCGATTACATCTTCTCTGAATTTCTTGTTGTCAGTGTAATATCTTACAATAACTTCACCCTTGTAGTCCTTTTCGAGTTACTCAAGTTCTGATGAATTGTTTGACTATTTTGCGTCCATCCAGAGAATGTGCTTTTTCGTAGACATGAGAGCTTAATTGTGAAGATTCTTGATGTTTCCCATCATTTCTAAGATTCTATTTTTGATTTCTATCATTTTTTCGGGGGTAGGATTCAAGCTAGCTTTTGATAGAGCCAAAGCATTTTGATTCGATTGCTTGATGAAGGAATGATATTTCAGATACAAAGTCTTTGTTTAGTCATCAGAAATGGCTGTCTTAAAATTCTCCAGATCTTCAAGCAACGGGTGGAGTTCGCTGAAAATCTAATACAGCGGAAATGCTTTTTAGGTTCCTGTCGTCTATTTGGATATTTTTAGAACGATTTGATTTATCTTATCTTAAATCGTCAAGTGTTTGAAGGCTTCTAATTACTGGCCCTAAACTTTCCATTGATCTTTTTGTTAGCTCTGGCTACTTTAGGAGTAATTTTGTTCCATTTCTCCTTCTATCTATCGCTTTCTTTTTTTGTGTGCTGTTTATTAGAAATAAGAATTGCTTGTTTAATTTTTAGATTATTTGATTTACTTGCTCTTGGGGCTTCTTTTTCAACTCAAGACCAGGTAAAAAGGATCTGGAGGAGGGAAAGATTGAAAAAAGAGTATTTAGAATATTAATGAGGCTAAAAAGATAGCTGAAATGGAAAGCAGACAGTTGTAGACAACAAACTTATCCTTGGTAGTGCTGTGAAATACATGAACAACTCTAACAGCTATTACTCTCATTCAACTAGCAAGCAATGGAATTATTTTTTTATCTCTCCCCCTCCCCCAAAAAATATCTCTTCTTCGTAAATGTTCAAGCATTTATTCTCTCCAGTTCTATCTTGAATCTTCACTGAAATGAACTAAAAAATGCATACAAGGCTATTTCACTATTTTCCTTCGATTTCTTGCTTCTTGAATATGCATCACTCATATCTCGCCTTATTACTTCATGGTTTTTATTATTTCGAGCATGTAAATAATTCTGTAACCAAAGATACTCCTTCTCTGCCATTGTAAGAAGCTTTAAGAAAAGGTAGGGAGATAGATAAACCATTAAGCTGAATTCAACTTGAATATCAACATATCCTAAACATAAAATGTGATACTTAGAATCAAGACCAACGAGTTGAAGATATTATCTTCTTTGAAAGATTGTAACAAAAGTAATTATTTAATTTGGTGGATTGAATTGTGCCTTTGCTGAAGAAGCTTAGTGGGGAAAATAATTATTCTTTTATTTGCAATTACTCCTCCCCTTCTCTCTCCTCAACAAAATGCAACTATCATAGCTAAAGAATTATTTATTGCTTAAGCGCTTGCATAAACAGTTTTATGTTAAAAGATCTTTCTTAAAACTAAAGAAATCCAATGTAGTTTAGCTGCAGCTGAGCAGGAATTTGTACTTGATTAAGTAATAAACTGAACATTAAACTACTCATTTCAAGATTCATCACCTCAACTAAAAATACCTCATTTGGAATTATTTTCTTCAATACTTTTCTCCCATCTAATTTCTTCTTCTTTAAGTAATTTTTTCTTTGACTGCACCTTTCTTTTTATTTTGAGTAAAATAGAACCACCATATTATGTATTTTAGCCACCCATTGATTTATTGATTATTCTAGTCATCTCTCTTAAGTAATTTTTATCTTAATATTTTTTAGCATCTCCTAAAGCAAAAATGATAGCGTTCAACACAAATAAATATCAAGAAATCAAAAATTTAAATGAAGTAAACTGATATAGAATCCAATAACAAAGTACACAAACTAATCTTTTTCACTGCAAAAAATTATCTCATAAATTTTTTCTCTGTTCCTTTTCAAGAGTTTAAAAACATCTGATACTATTATTTTATGCTATTCTCATTAATTATGAGGTTAATACAATAAAGAATATCTTATTTCTGTTGTTTGCAAGAATATATTTCCCCTATTATGTTTGTTTATTTGTTTGCTCCTCAACTAATAGAGAGAGTTATCACACTGAAAAAATTCTTATCGTCATTCTCGATGAGAGGAATTATCTTCTTTATCGTGAACATTGTGAATGGATAGACAATATATTCATCTTCCTTCGGATAATCTGATTACTCTGCAATACATTTTGGCCTGTTTGCAAATCCCTATGAACCTGTCTTGAAAACATACTCTAAAAGTACAGGAACACAATCTCCATACTTAATATTGAATCCAATGAATCCAATTGCTTTATCTCTATTTGTTGAAAACGAGCTAAAACTCGGAAGTGTTACAAACGAATTAGGTTTAACCATATCATTATATTATTCCTTAGAAACTGTGCTGCCTCTGTAGAGAATTGTAGGCTTCCCATCTTTTTTTATTGCAGAAATTTTTTCATCATCATATTTAAAGAAAGACACTTTGAAGAGATCAATAAAGGGTTGCAGTTTCATAATCAGCTTTTCGTTCATCACATTGAGGGTACTATTTAAGCATTAATAAACTGGATGTTGGGTGGATTGCTTCGAATATAGATTAGCAATAGCCTTGGTAATTTCATTTTCAGTAGTTGCCTTGCTGAATACTTTAGCTAGCTATTCTGGAATTCCTTGGATATTTTAAACCACTTCGGGATCAAATTCAATTTATTCTTCCTGAATTATGCTCTTGGCTTCTTTGAAAATACTCTCATAGTCAACGTTTTTTGGACTAAAATTGAAGAGATTCACTACACTCCAGTCACGCTGGCTAATATCCATGAGACTTGGTTTGAGATTGGGCAAAAAGAAGTTTAGCTATTCCAAAGGAACAATCCTCTTGAAGGCTTGTGAAACGATTAAGGATTTTGCCATGCTCATGAGTTCAGAAGGGTTAGTTGTGATCCCTGCCAGAAGTCTAGATGAATCAGTTAGAAGAGGTAAGCATGCTTGTTTCCCTTTTTCTCCACAATAGATAAGGACTCCTCTTAATCTAAGGTTCTTTTGATTGTCCTTGAGAAATTAGAAATGTTTACCATCATTGAATTTCTCATTCGAACCAGCCGCACATGCACTCATTATGATAATAAGCGGAAAATCCTTAAGTTCCTTGACTTTTTACCTGAATAAGTTATCATCTGTGTAGTATTACACAAGAACCTGCCCTTGGTAGAGAACTTGAAGTTCCTTGAGTTGTCCGTAGTTGTTACATTCTTTTCTGTCCATCCAAAGAAGGTATCTCTGTTTCAGCTGAAATGCTTCAGTATGGAGCTACTTGAGTTGTGTTATTAGTTTTATGACGCGTGCTTGAATTTATTTCATTTTCTCAGGGTTATTTTGCGCTTGAGAGCTTTGACTGCTCATGGTGACTATTTCTCCATTTTGACCTTCTAATTGCTTGATGAAAGCGTGATATTTTTGGTAGATGATGAATGTATCAGAATCCTAGAGGGATTTTTCAACAGCTTTAACATCATTGAGAAGTGGAAGAAATTCAGAGATCATTTGTCCCAAGGTAGAATTCGTCATGGTCGCAATTGATTGTGAAGCAATTTTTTACACCAGTGAGTCTATGTGATTGCTGACAGTTTGAGCTTTGCTGGCTTTATTGTAGTTATTTTGCATATCTTCATTGAATTATTTAGAGTTCATTGCTTTGTTTTATTCGCGGCTGAGAACGGGGAGATTATTTCTGAAAGATTAATTGTTTTTAGATGTTTAGTGATTATAACTTATGTATTCATGAGAAATCATTTTCTAGCTAATAAATCTGCATTCCAAAAAAAAGAGAATAATAAAAAATGGATGCTGATAGGCACTTGAAAATTTGTAAGAGAATAATATGAATACAACAAATATTTAGGATAAAAAGTGTTTTCGTTTAGAAATAGGTTAACTTTTTCATTGTATTATTGTTTTATTAGTTAGTTGTCAAAAGGAAGTTAAACGAAATAATAATAAATCTCATAGAAATTATTAACCTCTTAGAATCAAATTAAAAGATAATTCTAAAAACTGCAACAAATTCTTCTATTTCTTTCTCAATTAATATTGTATAATTTCAAGACAATATCATAGTGCTCCTTTCCTTCTGCTGGTAGAAAAACTTCTGTAATACGAAAGCGAGTAAACGGATATACTAGGTATTCTTTTTCTTTGAAGGGAGAGACTTTGCCAAGGAACTTTGGGCGATTATTAAAGTTTTGATTTTCAGTATTATATTTATAGTTGAAAATCACAGGCTGAGAATCAACGAATCCTTGGTTTGGTAGAATGAAACTAGCAGCTATTGTCTTGTCTGTTGAGAAAGAGCTGAAACTTGGAAGAGTAATAATATTATCGACTTTTATTAAGTCATTGTTGAATTGATCTATTGGAATCGTTGATCCCCTGTAGAAATCATAGACAATAGGGACTGAATTCATAATTGGTCTTTTTATTATTGTATCAGAAGAGTCATCATAGTAGTACAGGGCAATCAAGAAAAGGTCAATGAAGGGCTGCGTAACATTAATTAAATCTTCGTTCGCAATATTCAGTATTGAATTCAGAACTGAATAAATAGGAATCTCTGAACTTTCGCTCGAATAAAGCTTCATCAGTGATTTAGAAAGTACTTCGTTATTTAGCTGTGTTTATTTGAATAATTTCTCTATTTCATCGGAAATATTACCCATTTTCAATACTAATTCAGGCCACATCCGAATCCCTTTGCTAGCTATCAGATCCTTAGCTAGATTCAAGATATCCTTGTAGTAACCTTCTTTAGGATACTGGTCCACTAACGATCGTGAGCTCCAATCATTTTGAGAAAACGAAATAAGGTTTGAAATAGCGGAAGCAGAAAGATAAGCGTTCAACTCAGCAAAAGGGATCACTCTTTTAAAGTCTAGAGGGACAACTAAGTTTTTAACTGCATCCATCATTTTTGCCTTATCACTAGTAATGCATCTCAGTAATCTCTATTCATCTTTCAACAAGCCTTGAAGATTATCGAACCCTGATTATCCACAATAGATTACAACTCCTCTCAATCGAAGATCTTTTTTATTTTATTTTAAAAACTAAAAGTGATCTCCATCCCCATCTTGGATATTTGAACCTGCTGCAGATGCACTCAAGATGATTAATGTCGGAAAGCCCCTCAATTCTATTACATCTTCTCTGAATTTCTTGTTGTCAGTGTAATATTTTACAATAATTTCATCTTTGTAGTCGTTTTTGAGTTACTAAAGTTCTAATGAATTGTTGGACTGTTTTGCATCCATCCAGAGACTATGCTTTTTCGAAGCCATGAGAGCTTAATTGTGAAGATTTTTAATGTTTCCAATCATTTCTAAGATTTAATTTTTTATTTCCACCATTTTTTCGGGGGTAGGATTCAAACTATCTTTAAGAGACAAAGTATCTTTATTCGATTGTTTTATGAAGGAATGATATTTCAGAAACAAAGTCTTTGCTTAGTCATCTGAAATGACAGTCTTGAAATTCTTCAGATCTTCAAATAATAGGTGGAGTTCGTTGAAAATTTGTTCTAGAAGAGATGCCTATTATGTTTTAGCTGTCTGTAAGGATATTTTTAAAACAATTTTGTCAATCTTCTCTTAAATCGGTAAGAGTTTGAAGTCTTTTAATTTCTTATTCTCACATTTTTATTTGTCTTCTTGTTAGCTAGGGTTACTTTAGGAGGTATTTTGTTCCATTTTTATTTCTATCTATCTCTTTATTTTTGTGTGTTGATTTATTAGAAATAAGAATTGTTTATTTAATCTTTAAATTATTAGATTTATTTGCTCAGGGCTTCTTTTTCAACTTAAAACCAGGGAATAAAGAAAGCTGATAATAGAAGCCAGATAACTACAGACATCAAACTTGTCATTGAAAATGTTGGAAAATAAATGATCAATTCTGTCAGCTGTCATAATTCTCATTCAGCTTGAAAGCAATGATACTCTTTTCCCCCCAAAAATATCTCTTCTTAGCAAAAATTCAACCTTTTATTCTCTCCTGCCTCTAGCTTGAATCTTCACTGAAACGAAGTGCTGATTGTTTAAGCGCTTGCATGGCTATTAATGTTGTTAATTACCTTTGTTAGAAATGACGAAATGCAGTGTAATCACTTGCAGATCATCAGAAAAAGTAATAATCTCAATAATAAACTTCTCCTTTTAAGATCTATCATGAGTATGTTAAAAATTTTAGAATTTGATTAATTTATTTTTTATTCTTCTCCTCCCCAAACAAATCTTCTCTTTCTTTGATTTATTTCGCTGTTTCTTCTTTCCTCTTCTTCCTTATCTTTTTCGCAAAAACATAAACTTTTTTTAGTACGAATTAGCCAACTATTGATTTATTTTTTTACAAAAATTATCTCAATAAAGTTTTTTTCATTATTTTATTAGCTCATTGAGCTCATCTTCGAAACAGATTGAATCTAAAAATATCTTTACTTTTCCAAAAACAAGCATCTCTTGAAGTTCTTATTTAATAAGAGCTAAAAATCTAAGAAATCTTCAAGAACAGAAATTTAAGCTGTTACAATTAGAAACCAACAATATCCACGTTAACTTTTTTTCTTAGTTATTTTTCTCTCAATTTATAAAATCTAGTTCTTTATCCTTCCAATGACTTAAACTTCTAATAATAATATAATTAAATGGTCAATTTGTTTGATCCTTCTTAAATATTCAAAAATATTGTTTTATTTGTTCAGTTTCTTCATTAAAAAAGATTCTATTTTAAATGGTTGCTCACTAACAAAAAGTACAAAATATCTTAATAAGAATCATCATTATTCTTTCTTTTATTTCTTTAAACTCATTTTATTTCCATTTTGGTAGACTCTATCTTTCATTCTTGTGTCTAAAGATCTTTCTTGGTAATGCAATAATAATTTGGAATGAATTTAATGATAGTTCTGGAATATTTGGTATTGCTAAAAGAAACCATTTTAGGTTTTAGGAGATAAATCAAAAGCTAATAAAATCAAATTGAGATCCTCTTAAAAGACTCAGAAGAAAGATAAAGAAGATAACAATACATTGAGACTTCGATAGTCCTTCATAAATTAAAAGACGAGTGCTGTAATATGGACTACAAAATGTATGTAATATAATTAATAAAATACCAAATCCAACATTCTTCCTTATCCCCCCTTCAGATAAACAAGGTAATATATGAGTTTTCCTGCTTCACAAATTAAAGAAATAGAAAAAAGAAAAACTTCACTCATAGTTAATTAAAGAAATTTGAATTCTCATTTATTTATTTATTCTAGTTTAAGGATAAAGGAACAAAAAGATAAAATAAAAAAATCGCAGAGATGATATCAAAATGATTTTTAAAATAATATTTTTGTATTAATATTTTTTGAATGTGAGACACAAAATCAGCATTTCCTTTTCCTTCAAACCTCAAGAAAATTATAAAAACTGCAACAAATTCTTCTGCTTCTCTCTCCTCTCTCTTTCTCTCTCAATTAATGGTCAACTCAATATCATAGTACTCCTTTCCTTCTGCTGGTGGAATAACTTATGTAATGCGAAAGAGAGTAAATGGATACACTAGGTATTCTTTTTCTTTGTAGGAAGAGACATTGTCAAGGAACTTTGGGCGATTATTAAAGAATAGATTTCCAGTTTTAAATTTATAATTGAAAATCACAGGCTGAGAATCTGCGAATCCTTGGTTTGTTTAGATGAAAATAGCAGCAATATTCTTGTCTGCTGAGAACGAGCTGAAACCTGGAAGAGTAATAATACTATTGACTTTTATGAAGTTATTGTAAAATTGATCATCTGGAATCGTTGATCCCCTGTAGAAATCATAGACAATAGGGACGGAATTCATAACTGGTCTTTTTATTATTGTATCAGAAAAGTCATCATAGTAGTACAGGGCAATCAAGAAAAGGTCAATGAAGGGATGCATAACTTTAATCAAATCTTCGTTCATGATATTCAGTGTAGAATTTAGAATTTAATAAATAGGAATCTCTGTACTTTCTCTAGAATAGATTGTCATCAGAGATTTTGAAAGTTCTTCGTTATTTAGCTGTGTTTATTTGAATAATTTCTCTATTTCATCGGAAATATTACCCATTTTCAATACTAATTCAGGCCTCATCCGAATCCCTTTGCTAGCTATCAGATCCTTAGCTCGCTTGAAAATATCCTTGTAATTAACTTTATGAGGATGCAGTTCCGCTAACGATCGTGAGCTCCAATCATTTTAAGAAAAAGAAATAAGACTGTTTTTAGCGGAAACAGAAAGGTATGCATCCAACTCAGCTAGAGGGATGACTCTTTTAAAGTCTAGAGGGACAACTAAGTTTTTAACTGTATACATCATTTCAGAATAATCAATCGTAATGCATCGCAGTAATTTAGATTCATCTTTCAACAAACCTTTGAGGTTATCAAACCCTGCTTATCCACAATAGATTACAACTCCTCTCAATCGAAGAGCTTTTTTATTTTATTTTAAAAACTGAAAGTGATCTCCATCCCCATATTGGATATTTGAACCTGCTGCAGCTGCACTCAAGATGACTACTGTCGGAAATCCCTTCAATTCGAGTACATCTTCTCTGAATTTCTTATTATCAGTGTAATATCTTACAATAACTTCACCCTTGTAGTCCTTTTCGAGTTACTCAAGTTCTGATGAATTGTTGGACTGTTTTGCGTCCATCCAGAGAATGTACTTTTTCGTAGACATGAGAGCTTAACTGTGAAGATTCTTGATGTTTCCCATCATTTCTAAGATTTTATTTTTGATTTCTATCATTTTTTCGGGGGTAGGATTCAAGCTAGCTTTTGAAAGAGCCACCGTATTTTGATTCGATTACTTGATGAAGGAATGATATTTCAGATACAAAGTTTTTGTTTAGTCATCAGAAATGGCAGTCTTAAAATTCTCCAGATCTTCAAGCAATGGGTAGAGTTCGCTGAAAATCTAATACAGAGGAAATGCTTATTAGGTTCCTGCCGTCTGTTTGGATATTTTTAGAACAATCCGATTAATCTTATCTTCAATCGACAAGTGTTGGAATGTTTCTAATTAATGGCCCTAAACTTTCCATTTGTCTTCTTGTTAGCTAGGGCTACTTTAGGAAGAATTTGGTTCCATTTATCCTTCTTTTTCTTTCCTTCTCATTTTGTATGCTATTTTATTAGAAGTAAGAATTGTTTGTTTAATCTTTAAATTATTAGATTTACTTGCTCTTGGGGATTTCTTTTCAACTCCAGAGCTGGAAAAAAGGATCAGGAGGAAGAATTGAGATAAGGAAATTAAGAATATTAATGAGGTTAAGAAGATAGCTGAGAATGAAAACCAGACAGCTATTAATAACAAACTTGTCCTTGATAGTGTTGGAAAATAAATGAACAGCTCTCTCAGCTGTAATAACTCTCATTCAACTTGCAAACAATGGAAATTTTGCTTTTTCTCTCTCTATTTTTATCTCTTTTTTTTCACAAAAATATCTCTTCCTCGTAAATACTCAAGAATTAATTATCTCCAGCCTCTAGCTTGAATCTTCACTAAAATGAACTAATAATCCATACAAGACTATTTCTTCCATGAATTTTATGAAACCAAAGATATTCGATAATTTCAATACATTCAACACTCATATTTCGCTTTAATTCTTCATGATTTATGATTTGTGATCTTTTGAACATTTTAAATCTTTAACAAAAAATACCCTTTCTCTTCAAATTCTTGAAGCTTTCAACAAAAACGATTCCTTTTTTTCTTTGAAAAAAACAAGAGAAACATGTCGAGTTACATTTTTCTTTTTGTGAATCAAATCTAGCCCTCTCTGAAGAAAGCTGGAGGGGAAAATAATTATTTTATTATTTGCAGTTATCCCTCTGTAATCAAAACATCCATAGATCAAGAAATGCTGATTGTTTAAATGCTTTTATTAACTTTTATATTGTAAACACCTTTCTTAAATTTGAAGAAACTAGTGTAGTCAGCAGCATCTCATCAGGGAAAGTAATAATTTCAATAATAAACTTCTCATTTTAAGATCCATCGCTGCTATCCTCTTGAAGACTTGTGAGACAATTTGAGAATTTTGCGCTAGGATCGGCTATGAGATCTGCTAAAAGTCTAGAAAACCTTTCAGAATAATTGAGCATGGGTTTTCCTTGTTCTCCACAGTTGATAAGGACTCCTCTTAATCTAGCTTGCTGGTTGAGCATTTGAAAACATACAAATTTATTCAATTTTCAAGCTAAATGTTGATGAGAAGTGATTTTTTGGTTACCTTTTTTGAATATTTTGTGATTTGTTGAGAAAAAAAGAATTGTTTAATTCAAAAATATCTTGGATCTAATATCAGTATTTTAAATTTCCTTTTTGTCTTCCAATCTGTGCAATTTAACATCAGTTATTTAGGTTGAGCTATACTCTTGAAAATTCATGTTTTATCTTCTAGGAAAATTGAAATAATGGTGAATCCAAAACAAGTGAAAAACAACATGAGTTTTTTATTATTTTTCATTAAATTCATTTATCATAAAAAATATGGTTATGATTAGATTTTCTCTAATCTTCTCAAATCCCAAAACATAAAATGTTTTTGAATAATTAACCACAATGCATATCCTCTTCACTCTCAATCTCTTTAAACGAATCAAGCATAATCTCTAAATCTCTGCATTCTTTCTAATGGATTTTTATCTCACTTATTCAAGAGAAATAGAGGCATAAAAATAGTATTCTTAATAAAAATCCTTAAAAAATGAGGAATAATTATTGCTAATTAGATAAAATTTTAATACTAAAAGTCACAAGATAAATAATTTATTGGCGAGATTCCCTCCTTAAAAAAAATATTTTATCTCTACCCAAAGATAGAAGTCTCAGATGTGGATTTTATCAAGAGCTCTTTTTGGATTTGCAATAAACTTCTAAAAAAATAATTTAAAATATTAATTTTTTTACAACTTAAATCATAAATAAACAAATACTACTAAATAAGTTTATTTTTTCTTTAAAACTTTAACGATTAATGACGCTGTTAGATTTTCTTAAAATATTTCAATTTAAGTTGGTCCATTAATGCTGATACCTGCCTAAATAAGTAATTTTTAAAGGGGATTTAGGTTTGATTGCTACTTTTTTTTATCTATTTTTGAGTTACCAGGATTAATATGAATCGAACATTCTTCTAAAGAATAGCCACTTCCATGTTATCCTAAAGATGTTTCTTAAAAAAGTAATTCTTTATTTCTTTTATTTATCTGATAGTGGAGGTATTTTCTCTAAGCTACACATTCTACAAGAAATGAATTCATTAATATTAACTCTCAAATAATTAATAAACAGAGAACACTATTTATCTGATTTAGAGGAATAACATACCATTAAGTTGTCCTTTTTTTTTGAATAGTTTTTCTTGGTGACTTTCCTTTAAGCTTTGCAAGAGTTTCGAATTTTCTTTTGAAAAAAAACCAATATGTTTGAATTTATTTATTTATTTTTCATTTTCCTTTCCAACCTTTTTGAGTTTCTTTTTATCTACTGCACTTACTACCTTCAGTCATCCAAAAATAATTTTCAAAATCCCTCTAGATAGTAATAGGACGTTCAAACGAGGAGCACGCCATGAATTCCCACCCCAAGGTAAGACAATACTAGTTGCAGATAAGTACAGTTTTTTCAATCATGAATTTAATCAAATTCAGAACGAAGGAGGAAACTATCACATTTGATTATCTCATTAAAGTATAATTATTAAAATCCCAAATTTACACACATACACACTTTCCATCGAACATTATTAATTAAATCACAGAATTCTCCTGCGAAAATAGTTAACTGGGACAGCTGTTAGTGAAGAGGGGGAGGAAGTGAGGAATTCGACATACGAAAAAGAATGTTGTTTCGACGACACAGGAGTGATATCCTAGATGAGAAAATGAGTGTTTAGCGCCTGAGAACAGCATAGTTTCATAATAAATACAAATTCTTACAGCCATTCACCTTCAGCGTGAGGCACTTAGATTAATATTAGTTTACATCAAATCAATCTATTAAAATACCATATGTTTGAAACAATTCTTGTATTTTTCTCAGTTTGAATTTCTGAATGGCATATCCTCTTGCACGGCGAAGTAGCTTCCAAAAGAATGGCAAATAGAGGAATCAGGGGTAATTGATTAGCTTTGATTTATTTGGTGATTTTGGTGAAGAAAAAATAAACATTTCCCCATGTTGTATGTGGTAAATTGCAGGTTCTGCGAGCTTTACTGAATTCTCTCATGCATTCCTTCAGCAAATTCGGGAACATCTTCTTTGTCATTCTCCTTATAGTCTCAGAGTCACTTGAACTCACAGATAATGGGTATCTTTAAGTTATTGTCTTTTGAGTTTATATTTATTTTTTGGGTGTCTTTGAAGATACTTTTTACTTGCTCCATTGATTCTGAATTTGCTTACTAATATCTGCAAGAGCCTCATAATTCTTGTGTCAATCAAATCTCAGGAGCAAATGAAACTCGATGGCAACCATTTCCTTGTAAGCATTCAAAGAAAATATAGATTTTAAGTTGGTAGTAGATAGATGCAGAGGGGATAATAGTATTCTTATTTTGTTCCAAAAAATAAATAACGTAATTTCTAAATAATGCCCTTATTTTCTTTGTTTGTGCCTTACAGAAAGTGGATTTCTCCTCGAAGTAGCCAACACTTCAAGAAGTTGTTGGAATCTCAGTGGATATTGGGGATATTCTCCTTTTGAAGAAAAAAGCATATTGTCCAGCTGATATTGTCTTGCTTGATTGCAAGGATGATTGGTGCTTTGTGGATACAATCGAAATCGATGGATGCTCTCAATACATCATCAAACGACCTCTCTCGTTGATCAAAGGTTTGTCTAAAATTCTTGAATGGATATTTTAAAAACTCTTTCTTTGTTTTTTCTTATCAGCAAACAAAAAAGACATGAGTAGCTTTCTGAGCTGTTACAAGGAATATTTCACAGGTAAGATGGAGTATTCTGCACCGAATCGCTCAGAGAAAGAGTTCTTAGGCTATTTGAAACTTTAGAATGACCCAAAAGGATAAGATCTCGCTTTTGAAAACATTGTGTTGAGGGGGAGTTAAATCAAATATTCAGACTGGATTCTAGGCATAGTTATCCAAAAAGGAAGAGAAATCACAAGCCTTTCTCAGTTGCAAAATGACTGTTCAGATCGGAAATTTGAGAACTTTCTCAATCGCTTTATGCAGATGGGCATTGTGTGGATCGTCATTGGAATCCTTGTAATTTCAAATATTATTGATTTTTTCCTAAAAGTTACTCATTTCTCAACAATTCTTTATCATTTTTTCTCTCTCTCTCTCAAAAAGACAACTAACATCTGGAAGAGCCTCCATGATGAAAGTTAACTTCTATCCGATGCCAGGCCTAATCGAGTTGAAGACATTGTCTATGCAACAGATATTTTCTCAACACAAACACCCATTGTTATTTATGCACTAGTCGATTTTGCTCTGTTGCTGCAAAAATACTTCACCGAAAGAAAATTTCGACAGAAGAAAGTAGGCATATCTGTGAATAATCCAGATGCAATCACGAACTTTTGTCATATCGACTATGCTGTCTTCGGGCATGCAGGTGCTATTACAAAAAAAGACCAGGAAGATATCGTTGGAATAATTTACGATGGAAAATTTTTCAACGCTCAATCGTAAGATCAAGGACTCTTGCAAGATGCATAAAGCCTACCATTCAATAATTCGTCTCCTGATAAAGCAGAATTCACGAAAAACAGCTCAGATGGAGTGTAATTCCCATAGATTTCTTCTGCAGGGAATACTGAATTTAAACCAATAAACGTTTAAGGTGATTAGATGTTGTTTAACACATCTGCT
>Ga0302285_10001237_pt1 | contig 14079 bp, 9 predicted proteins | sample III_Fen_E2_2_FD_200455 | JGI IMG/M metagenome (GOLD analysis project Ga0302285, IMG submission 200455) | Peat permafrost microbial communities from Stordalen Mire near Abisko, Sweden - III_Fen_E2_2 | ecosystem: Environmental > Terrestrial > Soil > Wetlands > Permafrost | place: Sweden: Abisko... | reverse complement strand
GAAATCTCTTAGAAAAAAAAACAAAAAATATTTCCAAAAATCACTGTAATTGTTATAAGTTTAGCATACCAAATATCTCCCAACTCTGTCTTTCAAGTATCTGAATACATTTCTATTAGTTTCCTGCTGATGTGATAGATTGGGAAACAAAAAAGATTAATGAAGTGGAACAAAGCTAAAGGATATTTTAATTAGTTGTACAACATATGCACACTCAAGAAATATATTCCACAGTTTCCTTGAAAACCTGTAATCCCTTTTCAATTCTTCTGTGAACTTAAATATAAAAATACTTTCATATCAATAAACTTCTTCGAAATCGAGGATTTATTCTAATAGTCATTATGAGCTACTCAGTTGCATAAACCTACTATTTCATCAACAATTACTGCCACTAACTCAGAAACAAAAATAATTAACAACAGGCTAAACAGACATATGAAAACTCTAGGAAAAAAAATAAAATTATCAACAAATATGCAGGAATTGAGTGGTATTCTAACAAAAAATTGCTGATGAACCAAGAGACTCATTCAAACAAACAAAATCATGAATACTTCTTAATCCATTGATGTGCTAATATTTAATCGATATTCATTCTCCTGGATATCTATTTCACTAAGAGCTTCGAGATGAAATCAACGACTTCGTTCGAGAGATGTTTCGGATAGACAATTTCAACTTTAGATATTTTCTCATAAGTTCGTTTGTTTTGTCTGTCTTCAAACGGTGGAAATCCAACACAGAATTCAAATGTCAGAATCCCTAAACACCAGAGATCAGCATGACTACCATGACTCTAATGCTCCACCATCTCCGGAGGAAGATAATCTAACGTCCCACATAGAGTTGTTCTCTTGTTACTTGGTGCATGAGTTGACCATCCAAAATCTGAGATTTTTATTACTCCCTTGAAAGAAAAAAAGAAAAAATGTTACAAAGAATGAATTTTGAAAATATTATTACATCGCAATTAAGCAAATTCTCAGGTTTGATGTCTCTGTGGATGACATGCTTGCTGTGGAGATATTTCAATGCACATGCTACCTAACGGATGTACTAAGATGCTGTCTTCTCATCGAACCGTTTCAAAGGCTGTCACAAATTGAAATAACAAAATATCATGAGATTCCTCCCTTCATAGTAATAAAGATTCAAAGTACATTAATCCCCCTTAGTAAACAACATTTTTTACCTTTGATTTAAGTTCTTTGTACAGCTCCCCTCCTGATGCATATTCAAGCACAAGATATATTTTCCTTTCATCCCAGAAAAACCCAAAGATCTACAGAATATTCTGATGTTTTAAATGCGATTAAATCTCGATTTCCCTTCTAAATTGTACTTCCGCGTTATTTTCCATGAGTTACTTCTTGCTAAGTACCTTTAACGCACATATATATTTACTCTTTTTCTCCCTTGCTAGATACACATGCCCGAATTTACCTTACCCCAATGGTCTTCCAATTTCAAAGTCACTGATTTTCCATTCGTAAGGGTTGAACATTTTACCAGTTACTGTTCCAGTTAAGACGTTCAAATACGGAATAGTAGGAAGAGGTTACTGAATTGGTTATGGCTAAAGTTAAAGTTAAAGCTAAGGTTCAGGTTTTTTCTGTGAGCTTTATTGATATTTTTTAGAAATCGGGCTGGCTGAGAGTTAATTCGATGAATAGCAAGTATTTTCTTTGTTTTCAGGATCCTCAGGGTTTTGTTTAAAGTAGCTCATGAAGGGGAAGAAAGAGTTACCTTCGTTTAAATTGAATATCTGCTCTTATTACTGTTGTTTCTGAGCTTGTTTCTTTTTGTCAGTTTCAAATATCATCTACTCTCCTGCTCCTTAAGGGAAGTTGAAGGTTTCTTTTGGATAAATTGGTTTTTATTTCTAGAATATCGGATTGATTGGTTTTGGTTTATCTGTGTTATCCTTTTAGGCAGCGAATTTCACATTTTATGGCTATGGATTCTTAGACTTCTAGATACTTTCTTGGGTTGAGCTTCTAAAAAGAGATGTATCTTGTTAGTTGAAAAAGTACTTCGAGAAATCCATTCTGTTTTTATGATGCTCTTTCTGTTAATAAATATGGCCTGCTAGTTTGAGTATCTAGCGTTAAAGGTATCACTGGAAGTCTTGTTTATTGTTTATTTTTTATACAAAAAACAATTTTCTTTTTTGTCTGAGTTTCAAATTCAATTTTGAAAGTTCGCGCTTTATTTAACTAATTTTTTCTCAGCGAAAATTACTCGAAGATAATCAGTCATCAGAAGCTTGTTTTAAAGCAACTAAAAAATGGGTATCTCATCAATAAATTATGCAAGGCAACAAAATTGTACTTGAAGTCATTAATCAGAAGAAATTTTTTTTGGGATGAGGACTACTTTTTGCTAACCTGCATTCCTAAGTTATCAGAAAAAATAATTAGTTAGAATAATTTAACATTGTAAATTATATTTTTTGCATGTGCAATAATTGATCAGCAAAATTAGTTAAATATTTTGTGCACCTGATCACTAATTATTCACTGACTTATTTTTTTGCTGGGAAAACATCTAGCTGTGAACCCTATTATTTATTTTGGTATAATTTTTCCACATCATCTAATGTTTATTTCCCTTGTTAATAATAATAATAATAATAATCTTAAATCCCAAGCTGCAGATTATTCGATCTACTTACTACAGAAGTGCAAGCTTATCACCAGTAAGAACTGAGATCCTTAGTAGATTTCTAAAAATAACATAGGGGATAAAAAAAATAAACAATGCAGAAACTTCATAGAAAAAGAATCACAGAAATTCATGAGATCTTTAAGTCCTTTGTTTAATTGAGAACACAAGTGATAAGCTGGTCTGTGGTCGCATTTTGGGAAAAATTAATTAACTAACTTTACTGCCAAAAGAGAAAGCAAACAAAAGAGAGAAGAGAAGGACAAAGGGACAAAGAGAAATTTCACTTCAAAGAAGTAAGATCTACTTGTGAGTTTTAGAGGGACGAAATGTTAAGCTGATTTTAATAAGAAAGGGAGAGGGTTGGGATTGGGGAATTTTTTAACGTTATGTGAGCGTGTGCGTGATTGTAAAATATTTGTTATCTCTGCAGGTAGATGCGCTAGAACCCAATTATCAATCGGGAAAATATGCTCACTCAAGGATAGGAGAATAGCAAAGAAGATGAAGAACAAGACAAAAAAACTGGGGGGAATCTAAAGCTAAGTCATAACAGGGATATTTCAAGAGAGAATCTGCAGAAATTGAAGAAATCTTCAAAATAATTCAAAGAAGACAAAGGAACAGCAGCAGCTGTAGGAGGAGTTATGCAATCTTCTCAAGAATAGAAGAAGCAAAAAGGAGATTTACTCAGCAAGAACAGTACCAACCTTCATTCAATTGACAAAAAATCTCCTTCCAGCTAAAAGCATCGAAAGGATAATTTAGCTATTTAAGTCGAGAACTTACAAGATAATGGCGATATCAATTATTATGTAGAGTAGTAGCCCAACAGCAACAACAACAAAGACCAAAGGAATAAAGACTTAAATATCCCTCATAGCAGTCGATCTAAAGGAACTTCGCACCCAACAAAGTAGATCTAATTATTCTAGTCATCCTCGTACTCTCCTCTGTTTCAGTAGATAACGAATTTCTCATAGAGTCCTATAAGTCTAGCAAGTAAAAACGACTTGGACTCCTCGAGTTAAGATGAGCTCTTTAGCGAGCTCAGAAAATCAGAAGTGAGATTAGCTAGTTTAAGTCTACGGTTCTCCTTAGAAGGAAGGTAGTTGTTATCGTCTCTTCCTCCTTCACCGTTTTTCATTCGAGACAGGGAGAGTCAAAAGAATGCTGTGATTAAAAGTACCAAGGACAGCGTTGTAGAACTAGGGAAGCTAGAACATATGAAAGGATTCCCCTCAAAGAATGCAGATAAAGATCAAGGAAGAGGCAACTCTAGTAGCAATACCCCCAATGATAGCTCAATGAACAGCGAATTCATTAATCTTTACAAGAGCAAAGAGGGCATGGAGATCACCATGGCAGAAGATGACGATGACGAAAAAGTATAAGGGTAGAATAGTAATAACTTATCTACTTAGCCGCAGAGTTATGAGTCTCAGATTGTTTTAGGATAATAGTATCAGTTACAAGATAAAGCACTGTGCTTCATGAAGAAAAAAAAATAAGAATTCAATGATGGTAGTTAGTAGACAAGTCACTTGAAATAGTAAAGAAATCTAGCGGAAAATAATAATTCCAATTAGATACCTTCAACATCTGAGAAAAGAAATTCTACAAATGGGCTATCTCCTGTGATGGGCGAACTGTAAGCAATGGGTCCATCACTCAAAGACTTATTGATGTTTAATCATGGTGCTGTTACTGCTGGTGCTGGTGGTGGTGTAGGTTCAGCTGGTTGTTTCGTAGCTCCTTCAGGGATTGATGTAAATCCTTCAACGAGACAGCTAGCAACGACTAAGAATATCAGTCTTATGTTCGATGTTTCCTTCGACAAAGAGGAAGAAGATGAAGAAGAAGAGTTACAGCAGGAAAATGGCAAGAGCACAAAATAGCTAGAATATCAAAAGCTAGAATCTCAAACCAGCCAGAATTCCTAGCAAAAACAGCTCATCTCTTCACCCAGCTGCAGGAATACCTTGAAGAACATACCAAAAGAAGAATTGTTTTGTTCTTCTTCTGTGCCCGCAGGGGCAGTCTCCCACCCAGCATTGACTACACCAACACCGAACCACAGGAAATAAACTAACTAACCTGGACATATTCAAGATAGTCCCTTCCTTTGTCCAAAATCTTCAGCACTTTGCACTCCTAAGTAATCTACCTAATCAAGTAAAAGAAATGCAATTTTAGCTTAGAAATAAATGTAAAAAATAGCTAGCACTCCAGCTAGTGTGCCCAGCAAATCGCATGGCTTTTCGCACTCCCCTGAGCTGAGAAAATCACAGAATACGAAGAAGATGTTTTTGAATGGGAATACTAGCAGCAACAGCAGCATTAGTAAATTTCAAAGCAAGAGCATTTCAGGAAACAACCATCTTTGGAATGTAAAGGATCTTATTCCGCCTAATCAAAGACCAACTCAGAAGTAGGCCATTCCTATTGTTAACTTAGCACCAGAAGAAGAAGAAGAAGAAGACAATAATAGCAAAACACTCTTGTCCTAAGGCTTTTTTGATGGGTAGAAAGATAAGAAGTATGAGAATGGGCTGATATATTCGAAGGAATAGCTATTGCTTAGCTCAGATTAGTCCAAAAACATGATCGATCAACAATTTCCCATAAAGACAATAAAAAAAATGTCGACTTCTGATGATCAGCAAGGACAAAGAACTGCAGTTGCTGGGTATTCTTGTTTGAAGAAGAATTTTGCTTTTTCTAATAAACCGATTCAGAACACACAAGATAACTGTCCTGCATCATAGCTGTAGTATCAGCAACTATAACGCGCTTCTAATTCACCACAAAAACAACGACAAGGAAATAACAATTTCATCAACCTCCTACACAGCAGTGCATATTCGAAGCAGCTCTTCCCTGAATCAACGATTCCCAATGTTCTTCCATAAAACACTGCTCGCTATGAGAAACTATCTGGCAAGAAACAATAACCTTATATGCTCTCGTAAGCCGATCAGAATAATACTGCTGCTGCTGCTCAAAACAAACACAATGCTGGGGGAAATATTCCCAGCAGCAACAATCGTAAATCAAGGGAAAAGTAGCTACACAATGCATAAACCGATAAACACTTTTACCTTCAGCATCATCATCATCACAGCAATAGCAACAGTCGAGACTAATCTCTTAAGGAAACATAACCCCAGAGTAGCTCTAAAGATATTGCAGTTAACCCTCCGAATTCGAACATTACTTGTGCTAAGAGAGACTCACATATTTAACTATCTTCATATGCTGAAAAATAATCTTCTTGGAAAAAAAATGCAAACTCCCCAATGTCTGGAAATCATTATCTACCTGATTCCTTTGGAAAGTTCCGTAAAACACCAAACAAGAGTAACTAATAAAGCAATAACGATGACGAATAACAACAACAACAATAACAACAAAACCTGTAGTCAACAAGTATCTAATAGCATAAAGAATCAAGTTTAACATCATCCAACCCTATCAGTCTAATAAATATTATCTAAAGTGATTACAAATCAGCGTCCTCACGAGGTTTCTCGGTGGTTGAGCTGAAAAGATCACTGAGTAGTAAATAGCAAGAAGGCAAGAAGAATACTCATCTTGTTAAGGATTAACAGTTAAAAAAGAGTATGGAGAAAGAAATCAGAGGAAGTCTAGGAGTGAAGCCGCATGGCTGCTAGGATAACTAGGAGTTAGAGAAGGGGAAGTAGTAGTATCATCCAGTTGATAAGGTAACTAGATATCAATAGACGGATAATAATACTAATAAGTTGTCTGCCTAGAGCATACATGTAATCGAATTAAGTCGATGTAGCAGTAGAACTAGCAGTAATGCCTGCATGATGAACTCCTCTTCTTCACCCCAACGCAAACTAAAGAATTCACTTTCAGTCGCTGTTTTGAAATAGCCGCGATAAACAATGCATGGCTAATGGACATAATAGGCAGCACATGACGAGTCGTAGCAATCTTCAAGTACTTCGTAAATACCACCAGCAATCTATTCAGCAGAGATGATTATCATGTTAGATGACTCCTACAATAGACAGAGTAAAGAATCAACTTCGATTAATGAAAAGAAACCAAAAGACTAAAGAATCACTTACGAATCCAGAAAACAAGCCAAAAGCAACAGAAATGAATAAGATAATAATAATATTAAGAACAATACCTTTGATGCTCGTTACGATGACTCTTAAGTTGATTCTGCAAGCTGGAGAGTGAGTGGCTAGCCAACACAGTGCAACTCCAATCGAAGCAGTAATCTATCCAATGGTTATCGACTCATCTAAGAATAGAAATTACTCAGCTTAAATCGATAAGCATAAGAGACTGCTAGCAAGAGTAGATTAACTGAGAATGTTGTTTTACTAAACAATAGCATAAACAATTACAGCAGTACCACCACGAAAAAGAGCATAAAACAGCAATAATGCACTTCTGATTCAAGATATTCACATCATTCAGCATCAAATTAGCGATAAAGTGTAGATTCCCCCACAGCTCTAACAGCTTTATAGATTCTATCAAGACAATTATAGAAATAATCCTAAGAATCATAAAAAAGCAAAGAATATCATCTTCGTGGAAAGAATGCAGAGAATGAGCATCCAACGCATTTGAAATTGCGAGATATCACATCGGCATAAGCGGAGCTACAAGCAAGTGTAGATGCATTATCATCATCACTGAGAAAGAACAAGAAGAATACAACAAATACTAGCACTGATCATCTTAGAGAATCATTGTCTCCTTTGATGTTCTCCTTAAGTGGAGAATCATAAAGTGGATGGATCGACTCGATCAAAGAAGATTATTACCCGCTCAAGGACCAATCAAGAAACAACGATAAAAGCAAGAAGAAAGATCAGTAAGCTCATATGCCTTCATAGCAAAATAAACAAGAGTGCATTCAGAGCTGCTTGGATTCTCTATCATCAAAATTGAATTTGCTTTAATTGTCATCTGATGGGAGTTATGGTAAGATCAGGAATCACACGAAGAACAGTGATTATTAAGATCGAAAGTATTAGGAATAGCAGGGTAATCATAGCTGGTTTAGTGCTAAGGATAATGCATGCAGCACACCTCACAGAAGTTGTAGCTACTTGAATCATGGGTTGGTGAGTAGTATTATTTCAGCGAACAGCTATCCTAAGAGAGGTAGCGATGGATGTGCTGGTGGGAACACTGCTGGAGGTAGTAACATCAAGAAGAATAATTATGCAGACATGCAATTGAGGGCATCGATTACGAAAGTAAATAATTACACTGCTGGAGGGTAATAATAGTAGTATCAGAACAGTACCTAGGAGATAATGTCTAATAATGAAATTTCAAAGAGAGATGCAATTCATCATTCAGTCGAGAGACAAGCTAGTATCCTCTAGAGTAGATCTGCAAAGATTAGGAATTGAAAGGATTTTTTTTGAGTTGGTTTTGGAGTTTGTGTATTGATGGCTTTTCGTGAATTGTTGAATGAAGAAATTATGTAAAGCTATGATTAATGATTTGAATTAGCTCTATGTGTTCATTATTACTACTAGGAGGATCGTAAGCGATTGTTGTTTGTTTTTTTTATTTCATATTGGTATGTTTTAAGAATTTATTTAATCATCTTATTAGCCTTGATCAATTTCAGAAAACCTTTTGTAAACTCCAAAAATATGCTTGAATAAGCAATTTGAATTGTTGCTCCTCTGAGTATTATTTGGAAATGCGTTTCAACTTGAAATATAATATGAGAAACAGCAAAATGTACCATAGACAACAACTAAAATAAAAGATATTTGCCAATCCTGAATGAAATTAACACATATTTGAGTCACAGTGTTAATCTGGCACAATAGAAGAATATTGGAACAAAGTATTTCTAAAAGAAACACTCATTCTCTCTTGCTATATCCAGCATCAGTTCGGATCGGAAGCACTCTTTGTAGTGATTCTCAAAGTTTATATAAGATCCAAGTTAATCTAGTTTAGAGTATTCATAGAAACTCTAGCATGAATTGATCATTTTCGATTGAACAACATCAAAGATCTTCTTAAATATTGAATTTTTGGTTTCTTTATCACAAAAAGAGATATTCCCATTGTCATCCACAGTGCTTTAACTGTCTCTATCTTTTTCAATATAGATAATCTACTCGGAGCATATATTCCAAATATCAAATGTAATATCATTAATTGTCTCTAGTTTCGGACAAAAGATGTATCTTGGAGAGTAGTAATTCTCATAAAAGCATGAGTTTGACCTGGCTACTGCCTTTGCTTCCAGAGAAAGGTAGCAATTTATAAATAAATTATCTGTGGTCACTTCTTAAGATTCATCCAGGAGATTGAAGTCCATGCATTCAGAACTGTATTAGATTAATCTTTTGAATTATTTTTTTGCTTTCTTGTATTCGTCTGACTGCAAGCACATAACTGGGAAAGTTTTTTACTGAAGTTAAACGGATAATCTACAGTTATCCCATTGTCCTTTGGTAGTGTTTGGCCTGATATATGAAGCGACCATTACAAGAGAAGACAGACAGAGTAGTAAAAGTGTCAGCGCATAAGAAGAATGAACATAACGAGGATAGAATGATTTCATGGGGGATTGTTTTGTGTGATTGAGTTTATAGTGTTTAATATTTTATGCTTTAATTAATTTGTTTTTATTGATATTTAAGTTTAATTCAATTAGTTGAAGAAGGTTTAAACTGAAATATTCTAGAACGGAGTGATAAAGGGAATGTGGATTCTTCTAATCATAAAAATAATAAAATTCAACCCCATCCCTCATCTCCCTGTTCTTCCCCCTTTCCTACTTAGTTGATATTGCAATCATTATTATTCCAAGCAATTAATATTACAAAATATATCTATTCGAGAATTGTCTCTCTCTTAGTTTGCTGATTATCTCTACACAAAATACTCTCCATTATTTGATAGATAACTTGAAATTATTGAAATTTTATGAAAAGTCTCTAGCATTCTCTCATCTACCAGCTGAACAGTTGTGTGTGTGTGCAAGGATGATCTTTCAAACAAATTTTATTTCCTTATTCATCCCTTGTAAAAGTCTATTGGATATAATACGTAAACAAAATGGAAGTTCTAGTCAGACGAGAACAGCAGTTGATTTATTAATAATAATCACTTTCCAAATCAAAATTGTTTTTTAATATAACAAAAACAAATCAACTAATCAAGGATTTCTTTAGCATAACTCAAAGTTTGTCTTCATAATTAAGACTAGCACAGAAGAAGATCTTAAAATAAAGCTAAAAATAGATTCTCTCCACAAATCAAAACGTGTCAAACTCATCTTCTTCTCGTTGTTTGTTCAAAGTGTAAGCCATCAGAATATCTTTAATTCTTGCTTGAAAGTCAGCCAAAAATAGTTCACATCAAGATTAAAGAATTCAAGTAGATTTCCTCCCACCTTCAGTCGTGTTATTTCTTTTTCTCTCAAACTCCTGCTCTTGTTCTTTTTATTAGTTCATCAATTATCAAAATTCAAATCTGGATTATTATTTAGCTTTCGTCTCTTTCAAAAAGCACTATGAAGCCAATATTAACTATTGAATTTTTAAAATCAATAAAGTGTTAGATTTTTAAATTCGACATTCTTAATATCACTATGATCAATAATTTGAATTAACTATCTAAGTATGATTTTAAAATGCATTTCATAGTGAAATATATTATGAGAAACAGTCAAAAATGAACAATAGTTTATCTTACTTAACATAAAAGACAACAACTAAAAATATATATATTTGAAAATCCTTAATGGAATTAACACGTATCTTTTCACTCTGGATTCACAACTGTAATCTAGCACAATCGATGAATATTGGAACATAGTATTTCTTGTAAAAACACTCATTCTCTCTAGCTATATCCAGCATTCGTTCTGATATGAAACAATCTTTGTAGTGATTCTCAAAGTTTATATAAGATCCAAGTTAATCTAGTTTAGAGTATTCGTAGAAACTCTAGCATGAATCGATCTGTTTTGATTGAACAACATTAAAGATCTTCTAAAATATTGAATATTTGGTTTCTTTATCACAAAAAAATATTTTCTGATTGTCAACCGTAGTGCCTTAACTGTCACCGTCTTCTTCCATATTGATAATCTACTCTGTGCATTTATTCCAAATATCAAATGTAATATCATTAATCATCTCTAGTTTTGGACAAAAGATGTATCTTAGAGAGTAGTAATTCTCATAAAAGCATGAGTTTGACCTAGCTACTGCCTTTATTTCCAGAGAAAGGTAGCAATTTATAAATAAATTATCGGTAGTCACTTCTAAAGATTCATCCAGGAGATTGAAGTCCATGCATTCAGAACTGTGTTTGATTAACTCTTTGAATTCATTTTTTACTCTTTTGTAATCATTTGACTGCAAGCACATAACTGGGGAAGTTTTTTCATGACGTTTAATGGATAATCTACAGGTATTCCATTGTCTTTTGGTAGTGTTTGGCCTGACATATGAAGTGGCCATTACAAGAGTAGACAGACAGAGCAGTAAAAGTGGGAACCCATAAGAAGAATAAACACAATAAGGATAGAAAGATTTCATTGTTGTTTTGTGTGAGTGAGTCTATTGTATTATTATTTTTTGTGGTTTATTTATTGTTATTGATATTTAAGTTTATTTCAATTGTTTTAAGTAGGTTTAAACAGAAATATTCTTGAACAGATTGAGAAAGGGAAAGCGAATTCTTCTTTTAGATAATAAATATTTAAATCTCCCCCGTTCTTCCCTCTATCCCACTTGTTTGATATTGCAATCATGAATAATTCCAAGCAATTAATATTACAAAATAACTTTATTCTAGAATTGTCTCTCCCTTAGTCTGCTGTTTGTCTCTGCACAAATTGGTTCTCCATTAGTTGATCGTTAACTTGAAATTACTTTGATTTTATTAAAAGTCTCTTACATTCTCTCATCTACTCAGCTCAATAGTTCTGTGTGCGTTAGTGTGCAGGATATTCTTTCAAACGGATTATTTTCTCTTATTTATCGTTTATAAAAGTCTATTGGATTTTTGCATAAAACAACACGTAAGTTCTAGACAGATTAGAAGAGCAGCCAATCAATAATAAAAATCACCTTCCAAATCAAAATATGATTTTTAAAATGAACAAAACCACTCAGGATTTATTGAGTATAACTCAATGCTTAAAATAAAGCTAATAATAGATTCTCTCCATAAATCAAAACATATTAATTTAATCTTCTTCTAATTGCTCATCTGAGTATTTGAAAATGCGTTTTAATGTGAAATATATTATGAGAAACAACAAAAAATGAACAATAGTTTGTGCCCGTAACACAAAAAACAACAACTAAAATAAAAAACATTTGTCTTTTCTTAGTGAATTAACACATATCTTCTCACTCATCGAGTGGATCTTGTAATCTAGCACAATCGACGTACATTGGAATATAGTATTTCTTGTAGTAACACTCGTCCTGTTTAGCAACACCCAGCAACTTATCTGATAGGTAACACTTTTTGTAGTGACCCTCAAAGTTTAATTTAGATACCCTGAAATCTTGCTTAACAGAGTAATCAAAGAATCTCTAACATGAATCGATCTCTTGAGATTGAAAAACATTAAAGATCTATTAATCTATGGCATCTTTTGTTTGTTCATCATAAAAACAGGTTTCCTGATTGTGAATGTCAGTGCCATAACTGTCATTAGATTTTTTCTTATTGATAATCTTCTATGTGCATTTATTCCAAATAGCAATTGTAATATCATCAATTGTCTCTAGTTTCGGGCAAAAGATGAATATTGGAGAGTAGTCATTCTTCTCAAAGCATTAGTTTGACCTTGCTACTTCCTTTGCCTCCTGAGAATGGTAGCAATTTATAAAAAAATTATCGGTGGTCACTTCTTAAGATTCATCCAAAAGATTAAATTTCATGCATTCAGAGTCATGTTAGGTTAATTGTTCGAATTCATTTTTTGCTTTCTTGTAATCGTCTGACTCCAAGCACACATCTGGGTCAATATTTACCTCATGCTAAACGGATAATCTACAGGCCTCCCATTGAGTTATTGTAGTGTTTGGTCTGATGTAAGAAGTAGCCATTACAAGAGTAGACAGACAGAGTAGTAAAAGTATCAGTCCATAGAAAGAAGAAACGCTAAGAGGATAGATTGATTTCATGATTGTTTTGTGTGATTCAGTTTATTGTAGCTTATTTTTGTGTTTATTAACTTATTTGTTGTTTTTGATATTTAAGTTTATTTCAATTTGGGTTAAGTAGGTTTAAACTAAATTATTCTAGAACGGAACGAGAGAGGTAAAACAGATTCTTCTTTTATTTAATAATAATAAAAAAGTAATTTTAATCCCCGTTCTTCCCTCTATCCCACTTATTTGATATTGCAATAATCATCATGATTCCAAGCAATTCATATATCAAAATATCTCTATTGGAGAATTGTCTCTCCCTTAGTCTGCTGTTTGTCTCTGCACAAATTATTCTCTATTTGTTGATTGATAACTTTGACATTATTTAAATTGTATGAAAAGTCTCTAGTATTCTCTCATTTACTCACCGCAACAGTTGTGTGTTTGTGTGCAGGATATTCTTTCAAACACTTTTTATTCCCTTATTTATCCTAAAAGTCTATTAGATATATTACATAAACACAATGTAAGTTCTAGTCAATCGAGAACAGTAATTGATTAATTATTATCGCTTTTCAAATCAAATCGTGATATGTTAATATTACAAAACAAATCTGTTTTTTACCTAGGGATTTCTTTAGCATTTGGTTCATCCTAATTAAGTTTGGCACAGAAGAAGGGCTTAAAATAAAGCTAAAAATAGATCCTCTCCATACATCAATACGTGTTAACTTAATCTTCTTTTCTTTGTTTGTTCAAAGTGTAAGCCATCAGAATATCTTTAATTCTTGCTTGAAATTCAGCTAAAAATAGCACACATCAAGTTATAAAAATTCAAGTACATTTTCTTTTCAAGCTTGAAAGAGTATTTCCACAAATACGAAGCAGAATTAGAGACTGAATTCAATGGATTCTCGCTAAATAATAAAAATTATTCAATAAAAACATAAACAATAACAAGCCAAAATGATATTCTTTTGTGGTTATTATTTTCCAAAACAGGATAAACGTATCCTATTGAAGAGAGAAGGAGGGAGGAAAGCAATTCACTTAATTAATATCGTTCTTCTTTATATGTGCATAATATATTTCAGAAAGGCTGTTTCTCTGATAAACTAAAATCTCTTTAATATATCTTTCTCAAGATCTATTTTTCACTTGTTCTTCTTCTTCATCCTCCTCCTCCTCTTCATCCTAATCATATTTTTCTTATTAAGAGTTATTAACTTTTTTTTTGAAGTTTCTGTTGTTGTGAATAGAGAAT
>Ga0302285_10001234_pt1 | contig 14086 bp, 7 predicted proteins | sample III_Fen_E2_2_FD_200455 | JGI IMG/M metagenome (GOLD analysis project Ga0302285, IMG submission 200455) | Peat permafrost microbial communities from Stordalen Mire near Abisko, Sweden - III_Fen_E2_2 | ecosystem: Environmental > Terrestrial > Soil > Wetlands > Permafrost | place: Sweden: Abisko... | reverse complement strand
GCAGGAAGAAGTGCTGAAGTTTGAGAAGATACATTGAGATTCTTATTTTGATTACTTACGAAGTTAGCAATGACAATAACTTTGAGTAGAAAATAGATCGAAACAGTTCCCATTTCCATCGTAACACTTTTCAATTATTGTTTTTAGATCGATTTAGAGAATTCGATCTGCAGCTATTTCTGCTCTGCGCTGCGTTTATCATTGAAAAGGCACAACCCTAATCGAAGATTTTCACTACGAGCTACACTGTTGCCACTTTCATCTTTGGAATAAGCCTTATCAACTGCTAATTCACTGTATAAAATTTACATTTATTGTAATTTTTCCACGGATAATTTCAACTCAGGTAATTTGATTATTTCAGGCTCCAGCTCCACATGAATCAATAATTCCCCTTCGATTTTGTTGATTAATTCATTCTTTGGAGGACTAACGGGCGACAATATTTCCGCTTCAATTTTCTCACTTCTACCACTACCTCCTCGACTTAAGTTCCTTCCATCTTATTAAAAGTGTGGTTTTATACCAACAATAGTGAAAGAACTTGCTTTTTTAAGCATTCTACCTCCTTTTCTTGGCAAAATAGGTGATTTATCTGCATTGTTGGCTGCAAGTTCTATTTTTAATTCTTTTTTAGGTGATCCTTTTTCGATTCCTGGGTAATTAGGCACTGATTAACCCATAGCTATTGCTAATGGAGGTAAAGGTTGCTAAGGATTTTTTTTATCTTTGGTTGAAGTATCAAAGTTTGAAATTCCAATATTGTCTCCAGATTTAGATGGTTTTATCTATAATGTATTAGTTTTTTTACGATTTAAAGAACGTCTTTTCGTAGCAGAATTTGAATTCGCAAAAGAACTACGTTTCCTCTTTGGACTGCTATCTTAGGCTATCCTAGAAGCACTTTTAACATTTAATAATTTATTTATATCCTATGGCAATTAGGGTATTAATTAGATTGGGAATTCGTTTGTATGCGAAGTAATTGGCTTTTGTTATTAAGGATGTTAGTTCTTTTGAAGAGTTGAATTAATTGTCTATGAAAATTATCTGAATTAATCAAGTTAGCTCATTGTTTAATCGGAATCCTTAGGCTATTTATTTGCTACGAGATCTTAAATGAAACCTAAAATAACCATAAGAAAAGTTTAAAAAAGATAATTACATTTCAAAGAATTATTTTTACTTTATTGTTATTATTGAGGTGGAAGGGTTCTAAATGTCTTTCTGTCAAATACTTAGTATGTTGTGATTGTTCCTTTTCCTTTCGCTTCAACTTTTCTCTCGATAAATTTAAAAAAAGTATTAAAACGCACCTTAGAATAGACTTCACTAGATATTGTGATCATATCTGAAAGTCCAGTTGAGCAGACTCTGCTTGTGGTATTAACAGTGTCACCGATTAAAGAGAATTGCGGTTTATGATAACCGATAACACCTGAAATAGCTGGACCAAGATGTATGCCTACTTTAATGATGATACTTTTATTTGAAGCAATATAAAGTCTGCTACTTTTCACGATTTTTTATAAGTCAAACGCAAAGAGTAGCGCTCGTTTTGCTTGCTAGACATTTTAGAATCTCCCTTCAGATTTAAAGAGCTTTTCAACGTCAGTGATCCCAGCTGCTGCTAGATATGTCTTTCCAACCTTCCATTAAAAATAAGTATAAAAAATATTCAATCAATTAACATTTTCAAATGAAAAAGGAAAAAGAAAAAGTTTCCAAGAAAAAATTATTTTTTAATCATTTTTTTTACAGTTTCAATCTTTTAAAGCCCATTTTATTAGCAAGCAATATCAAATTGCCGATAGAGCTTATCTAGAATCCTAACTATCCCAGTCTTTTCACTGATAATTAGGTCATCGAAATTGCAAATGTCGCAGAAGACAATCACAACTTCATCTTATTTTTCAGCTACTTTATACTACCCTTACTTCATTGTTTCAATCTTCTCTCGAATGAACTTTGGTAGTAATATCGATAGGATATCTTTGACTTTCATTGTAGCCTTGAATAAATTATGCTCCGATAGATAATTGTTCCTAAGAGTTAAGCTCATCTAAACAAAAATAACATTTCATAAAAATTAAAGAAAAATTAGATTAATGTTTTATTTTAACAAACTAAGAACCTAGAAATAGCTTTGAAATGAAAATAAAAGTATGAATTCAATTTTACGCTATATTTCTATGCGATAAATAGCGAGAAGAGTATTAAATAAGATAAATAGAAGCACATCCTAAAGACAGTCGAAGAATTGCCATTACCACTAGGTGCTTCGGAAACATATCCAATTGCTTCAAAAAAAGTGTCAAGATTCCATTTCTTTAGATCTGTTTCAGTTCTTGAAGGATAAAAGCAAAAAACAAAATAACCAAGGGTTTTTGTAAATTTCATTTATGTATTCTTTTCTTACAGGATCAGGAAAACTAAGAAGAGTAAACTGCCTTGAATGAAAAGAAACGTGTGCGAAAATCTAAAGCAAGAGGTAGCTACTGCAATATGCATGATGAGCTCCGTTGGGTAAGTAAGGATTTGTTTGGAGGAGTTGAGCAAGATAAACTTCAGAGAACGTACGACAGCAATCTTAAGCAAAGAAATTACATAAATAATTAAAAATAGCACAAATACAAAATGAACAATTGTATTTTACGGAGATTGATATTTTGAGGATATTCGATTTTTGATATCTTCTGGTGAGTGTGAGGGCAGTAAGAATAAATACAATTGAAGAAGTGATAGCATATGAGACAATGTAAGTCCCCCCTGAGGCTGAGAATTCATTGGTGACTTTGCTGAGAACTAGAATCTCATATCCAATGTCAAATGCTATGAAGTTGATGATATAGAAGATTCTGTTGGAGTGCCTTATTAATATGGATAGGCTCTTTTCGAACAGTTATTCGATCTCTTTTATCGAGAATTTCAATGTCCAGCGCGACATCTATGTCTAATTCAAATTAATGTCCTCCTACATGAGCATAGACGATAGAATTATGTCCATTTCTTTATCAACAAATATGCTTCGGATAACTTGAGCTGGATTGTATTTCTTCATAAGATTAACAGGTAATTAATTAGGAAATGAAGGTAGACCTAGAATATCGTTCGAAGATAAATCGATCAAAGGTATTGGTGGGTGTTCGGGTTGCTTTGGTGGTGTTTTAATTTAAATGTAAGGAGTATTGGTTTTGGAGTTGTTGCTATTATTCTCAGAGAGTTTTTTCCCATCGAGTGTAAGTTGGCTTGGATGTTGGTAAGGCTCAACATGAATCGTTCCATCAAGGTGCTTTTTCTAAGACAGTTAGATGATATTATTGGTAGTTGATTTGTCTGAATAGCTCTGATTACGCTAAGGATTTCTTTAAGAAATATTGATGTGTTTGCTTTCTTTTTTTTATTTTTCTACATACTTTGAAATTCCTATGATAGAGAATGGCTACGAAACGAAGAAACACTTTGTAAAGATGGATTTAACTGCATAGAATGAGAGAAAGAGGAATACATTGAAGAAATAAAGGGATTCAAATAGGTATTCTAGAATATACTATATTTCATCACCATAAGTTGCATATGTGTCGACTAGAACAAAGGCAGAAAATACTAAAATAAATATCAAAAGTTCCAGTTTTATGCTCAGAAAATGCAAGTCAAACACTTAGCAGAAAGACGCTAAGTAAATGCCCCATTAAAGAAGAATAGCAGAGTCCTCGATTCCAGGGCTGATGCCATTTTGAAATTCATAGAATGCAGTGAAAAAGAAAAATATCAGTAACGAATCAATACAAGCCTGCAGGACGATTTTCATATTCAGCATTGGAAGCTACTGCCTTGTTTCCGAAAACCTCGAGTAAAACGCTCGAAGAAATGGCCCTTGAGTTTACTTGTCAGCGAAGAATTTCTTATTTTTTCTGAAGATGTAGTAGCACACGTTGACAATTAATTGAACACAGTGGAACAATATTGTTTGAAAAGGATCGAAGAGAGGTACATTGCAGGCACATGATAACACATTCCAGAGAATTATAGAAAATGCCAAGAGATAACTTCTATACACTCCCATGTACATTACTTCATCCATAATTTCCATTTACAATCGACTTTCTCTGAAAAGAATGTTCAAGAATGACTCTGGATCTTTTGAATTAATATGGGAAAGTTATCTGATAATTGAACTTCTCGAGGAATGCTAGTCACTTTGGTTCTCGAAATGAATCCCAACTTAATTGTAATTTAATCGTTCTGCATCACTCAGACTTGATAATACATTTACTACTCGCTAATGTTGCGATTTGAACCTATCTGTCATGGTGTTTCCTAGAAACGATTTTTACTCATCACTCAGCTCAAAACCAACTACACTATTTGCGTAGAATATTATCAAACAAAAATGATTCCACAGATACTCATCGCTTCGAATGATATTAAGACTTTATCCACAGATAATCACGGAATATTCTTTGATTTCGTTTTCTTCAGGAAATAATATTCCTTCTTTTTTAGAGGCTTCGAAGGTAAGTTCTTTATTGTTAGTGTCTTAATTACTCCCACGTCTTTACGTGACTGTTAAGGATTTCTTAAGAAGTGGATAATGAGAAGGATTACTAGCCAACGGAGGTTGATTTCCTGAACCAACTTTGGCTTAATTTGATCCAAAGGAATTTTATTCGGCAATATTGTTGTTTTTATGGTCAATTTTACCTGTAGGAGTGAATTAGCTCATTTGCTTTCCATTTATTGCAAACTGACTTTAAGTTATTAGATGCCCTTCATTCCCTTCTTTAAAGGAATTCTTGTTAGAAAACATCTAACTCATCACTTCTAGTTGGCTTCTAGTTTTGTACATGAGTTCCTCAAAATTAGCTGAAGAAAAATCAACAATTTTTGCTTATTTTTCTGCTAAAACCTTATAATTATAACAAGATTCGATAACACTTTCTTATTTGTCACAAGTCAGCACCCATATTTTCTTGTTTAACCTTCTTAGCTCTCCTATTGTATCTTTCATCGTTTTGTCACAGTCTTCTTTGAGCCCTTGGAATTACAAAAATCACAATTTAAACAATTATTTGAATACCCTCATCAAACAAATAATCATTTTTACCAACAAATCCAAGCATTTAAATAGGTTGAGTGTCTTCTTCTTAAAATTACATTTGTTTCTAAAGTATTTCTTCAACTTCTTTGCTGGATGTTTCTGCTCGAATCTAGTTTTAAAATGCCAATAGCTAATCTTCTGAAAGTTCCTTTTTTGAATAAAAAATTAGCCTTTCTCCTTGCTCTTTCATTTATCCAAGCAATGACTCCAATTTTTGTTTCTTTTAGCTTGAAATGCTATTTTGCAGATAACTTGGAATAGTTGCAGAAGTATGCCTAATAAGTAAAAATGATTAGTTGTCTTATTCAGCAATCAGCACCATGCTTTGAGATTCCTAAAAAGTGAACCTAAAGAGAACTTAAACTTTTATCCTTTGATGATCTTAGAGGATAATGTAAAATAGTCTCTCAGCAATCTAGCAAGAACACTCAAATGTGACATCATGACTTTGTGTAAATTCAAGAATATTCTCTGTGAACTTATCCAAGTGAATATTGTTCATCGTTGAACCTGCTTTTTCCCTGTCAACTTTTGTTTTAGTTTCATGACAAAGTGCCATTGCCATCATGAGTGCTTGGATATCTTCACTTTTTTCAGTTATTGCCTTTTGAAATCCACTCAATCCCTCAAAAGTATTCCCAACTTTACCTAATATCTTTGAAATATCGTTTCCAGGCACACGAAGGGAAGTGAAAATCTAAGGAAGCTAAGTTGAATAAGAGAGACCTTTTGCTTTGGAGTCATTCTGATTTAGTTTGTTACTTCTGTTGGAAAATAAACTATTTTGACTTGCTTTAGAATGTTCTTTTTCACCCAAATCTTCAGAATCAGCTAGAGGTTTAAAGTAGACATCTTTCTCTAAAAATAACTCAGGTTTGTCTTCATTTCCTTTAGGTTTATTTGTAAAACTTCTATTTTTTCGAAGTCTTGAAATATTGTTATTAATAAGTATGTTCCCAGCTTTCTTTTCCTAAGTATAGTATGCTGACTAGTTAGGCAGTCCCTTATTGTTATCATCGTCTTCATCTTCCTAAGACTCGCACTCTTTTTCTAAAATTGCATTTAGATTTTCATTCTTTTTTTCACCTCTTTTAATTTAAAAAATAAAACAAAATAATCATCCACAAATCCTATTTTTCTTTCTTCAGTTTACACATCCGGAGAAGGCAGATGATCTCTGATGAGTTTTTCAGTTTAATTTCCAAGAAAATCTCTCGCTAAGACTAACGTTACATCAGAATAACGACGAGTATTTCCATTCCCCAAAATCTTCATTGGTGGTTTATTGCTTGCTTTCATGATATCCGTTTCTGAACCAACGATAATATCCTTGATTTGAATATTGCATCCATCTTCGTTTTCCGATAACGATGATGATGATGACTTCGATGAAGAACAAGAAGATTCACAACTACTTGCAGATTTCAAATCATATTCTAAAAAATCATCTTCAAGATTTTTTCGAGGTGTTTTGCCAGTCTAAAGAGTTTTGAAGTTTGGGAACATCGAAGGATTGTGTTATAATAATAATTAATCGGATAAGTAGTTAGGTTTCTCAATATATTTAACTAACTTTGGTTCTTCTTTTTCAGGTTCTTTTTTTTCTACAAGGATCATTCTATTTTCATTTTTTGACATTGAATTCAACTCATTTCCCATTGTAGGCGGTTACTAAAGGAATTCATCATTCTCAATTGTATTTGTTATGTGTCTTCTTTGTCGTAATAAATGAGACGAATCATGATCTAATTTCTCAATTTTTATTTCATTACTTTTTTTCCTTGGGGAATCCTAAGTAAAGTCTAAAGTGTTTTTTGTAAATGGAGAGGAATCTGAATGAATCGATAGATCATTCTTGAAACTTAATTATCCAGTAGTTTTCATATTAACTTTATTATCCGTTTCATTATTATTATTCCTGTGCTAAAATGCTTCAAAATTACTTGAAAACGAAACATTCTCTTGTTTTATTTGCAGCTACTAATGTGATTCCATCGGTGTCAGCAACCTATTAAAACTTGCATCGTTGTCGTCTCTTCTTGTAGTTATATTGAACTCTGAAGAATTTAATTGACTAATTAAGATATTCGGACGAAGAGTATTATGCTCTTCAGGTTTTATGTCTGGTCCAGAAATAGCGTTGACGATTAAGCTGGATGCTTTTTGTTCAGAGGATTGGAGGGCTAATTTATCGCTTTGATTCACATTGGCACTATCTTAGATTCCTTTAGAATCAAGCATTTTCATGGTACTATTTTTATATTAATACTAACCAATCGCTGAGTCCTACAGTTTAAGTGATGTTTTCAGTCCAAGATCACGACTTAAACCATTTTAATCTTCTCCAATGTATGTTTTGCTGTCTAATTCAATAATTTTTGTTAGTGAATGTTTCCTTTTATTCCTAATGTGAATTTCTTCCTTCGAAACAAGAGGAAGACTATTAGTGAGCGGCTCAGGCAGGGATTCAATTAACTGAATAGGAGGAAGAGTAGGAGAAAAGGTTTCTTCCTTTTTTAATTATTTGGCATAACGGCTTGGTGATGCAGCACTTTGTATTTTTTTTAGATTTAGAGTTCTACCGAATACTGTCGAAGCAGGTGAATTAATTTATGACAAATCTGATAAAGTAGGTATGTCATTCCGTAGATAGGTGTCTCTTAATCGTGAGACTAAATTCCCCGGTGATTTAGAAATGCTAGGGCTCATTTCGGATAATTTGAAAAAACGATCTCGAAGGCAAAATGAAGAAATAACTGATTTCTTTTAGTTTTGAATTCTCAGTGAGTTGAATATAATATGCGTGCTATCTGCTAATTCACTAAACGATGTGAGGTAGTTCATGTAGTATCCTGAGTTTAGTGAGATTCCTTTATTCATATTGTAGATGCAAAATACCAATTGATTGATGATCGAGCAGTATGAAGGAAATGTTAAGATAAAGTCAATTGCAATTGGAACCATCTACCCCTTGAATGGCATACTTTTAAAGCAATTTAGACTGATTCTCAGAATAATTACGATCAAACTGAAGAAGCATATCATGATGATCTAAATTATCGATTGTACATCCCATTCCCTTCTGAAAAAGGAAGGTTTTAGCCGTTATTTCTCTTTTGCTGCTAAGGTTGCTTGCTTAAATGAAAAGCTATCATTTCCACTAAGTACTACGATGCCAACTAGCCAATCGGTGTATTTGACTTAAGAATATTTCTGTAATAAATTAGCTACACCTATTTTCTCACTAATTGGGTCTTTTTTGAGACTAACATAGCCATAAACACTCTAGATATCTTCTGTTTTTTTTATGTCAATGCGACCTGTTAGAATTCTACGATATTCGGTTAGATTACCTTTGATCGAAGAATTTTTCTGTACTTCAAAACAAAATCAATGTTAGTTAATATATTTACACTTGATTGTTTAATCATAAAAAAAGTATTCCATTTATTAAAGTTAACTACATAGATAAAATAATATTTTGTATGTTGTAATATTGTGCCGTGTAACCTTAATAAGCTTTTGGTTTTTAACGGAAATTCTAATGTAAATAATTCTAAAATATAAATTATCTCACCCCCTTGAACATCACTTTACTTCACAAACTAATTATTACGGGTAGTAAAATAGCTAACCAAATGAAATAAAAGTATTTTTTGTCATTTTTATGTTCTTTTCTGACTTCAATTAATTGAAAATAATCCAATCATTCTCTTGATTCTAAAAATAAACTGCCTTTGATTATCTGTTCTCTAATGCAAATCTTAATTCCCCCATATTTCCCTTAGCGTTACTAATTAAATGTTAAAGTATTATCCTAAAAGAACTAATTTACTTGAAGTCAGAATTGGCGAATATTTGATGGTTGTTTCTGAGGAATCATCAATAAAAGATGTATCCGCAGTGCATTTACTTTCCCACATATCTAAAATTAGTAAATCTGCTGGACAGTAGTCATCTTTAGCTAAGAAAACGATATCACCAACTTAGAGCGCTCCCCATGTTGTTTTTTCAAGAATATCAACACTTAGTTTATCTTTGAAATCTGCATTTTTGAAACGTATGAGTTTTAAGCAAGTATTTTTGTTGTTAGTTTGTGTGTCATAGAGAAGTATTCGCTTGTAGTAGAATGCTTCTTTCAGTAAGGTAATGAGTAAATCCAATATAAGAGGCAGTTCTAGTGTAATCATGAGAGTTCGTCTGAAGGAAAACCATTCATAAAAAATAGATGGAAAAATATGAGACAAATTTGTTAAATCAAATTGCTGTTATAGTTATGTTTACTTTGTGTACGCGGTAGGAAGATCATCTGAGCCCATGAAAGAATAGATTATCATCACGATTATCAAGAATATATTTTATATTCGACCAAAAAATGAAGTAAACGAGCCCATAGCATAAGTGATCTAAACACAAAAAATTAAATTATTTTCTAAAGGAACAAACAAGTTTTCTATTAAAATCAGTAGTAACATATCATTATGAAAAACTAAAAAGTAGCATTCCTTGCATTCTAAAAATAAAAAATGATCTTTTCTTACATTGTAGCTTTTAATTCTGTTTGACTAAGAGCGATTCCGCTAATTGTATCCTTAGAGATTAACACAGTCACCATTTTCAAGCTCAATCTAAAAAACAAAAACTGCAAAATCTAGAGCAGATATTTTGAGAATTATGATTGTACATATCTGTCTGTCTCCTGCGCTTAAGATTTTTCTGTTTCTTTGAAGCCATATCGCTTTTCTCTACCATAGACGTCATTTAAATATTTAAGGATACTCTTCATCATTCTTCAACCAACTGAACAAAGAGTTGAGAGAACTTCCTCGCTAGACGTCTTTTACTGCTGGTTTTTCTCCCAAAAAATTATTAAATATTACCTCGCTTTATGTTTTTGTGTTGTATTCTTCAATTGTTTTTGATTTTTTACTATGTTATTCTTTATTTTTGATTAGCAATTAGGAAGCACTTACAAGAATTAAATATGCTTTTGTGTTTATTTAGGTTCTATTGTAGTTAGTTCTTCACCTTTACACCTTTACGAAAAATAAGTCACTCTAAATAATCTTTCGTTGGCAGTTTATTCAAAGAACTAGGAAAATTAATGTGAATTTTTTTGAATTGATTTGCCTCAAAAAGTTGAAAAATAGTGTTCAATAAGTAATTTCTATGAACAATCATTGGCAGAGTTATTTTAGTATGTTTTACTTAAAAAAAGTTAAGAATTTTAAACTTCAAAATTAATTTGATTCGTTATTGCTGTTTAAAAACTGTTTTTTCAATTAACCTAAGAAAAATATGACTATTATGAATGGGGTGGGGTATTGGATTAACAACTTTCACAGATAAATGAAAAAAAAACAAACAAACAAACAAAATATATTCACATAAAGGATTACTTGTTTTGGAAAAAATCAAATTCCAAGAAATCCTTAAAATTCTGCAAATGATATCTCTGAATCGCCATCAGTGTTAAACATATTGAAAATCGTTTGAATTTCTTGCGGAAGAATATTCTTGTCGATAACACGAACAAGTTTAGAGAATTCTTCGAAGTTAAGATTCCCATCTCCGCTTTTGTCGAAGTTTTTGAAAATCTACTTGAGATTCAGATTGTGCTTTTGTATAATACGCTTGAGTTCTTTTACTAGTTTGATGGCTTTTTCTTTGAGAGGGTTGAATTTTGTCCCAAGATCTTACATACCGTAAGAAAGTTAGCTATAGAATTCATCAAAAGATATCTCACCATCTCCATTTAAATCAAACTTTTTAAAAACTGGCTAGATTTCATAGTCTTTCATTCTTGGTGCTACAACTTGGATAAGTTTGATGAACTCAGTAAGATCAAGTGTGCCTTGCTTGTCTTTGTCGAAATTCACGAAGATTTATTTCAAGGAGAGATTGTTATGCTTGATAATTTCCCTGAGATCAGTGATAACTTGAGTGCCTTTATCATTGATATCTGAGAAATCCCAGCAATTGAAAATGGCTTTGAATTCACTTAGAGATACTTTTCCATCTTTGGAAGTATCGACTAGAGTGAACAAATGGCTCGCTTCGTGGAAGGTTATTCTAGGATCAATGTTTTACAACAGATTAAAGAATTCTTGTATGTTCAAGTCTCCTCCTTTGTCTGAGTCGAATTAATAGAAAATTTACTCCGTATTCAGATTTCGAGTCTACACAATTTACTGCATATTCCGAAAGATCTCTTTAGCTGCTTAATCGAAAACTACTTCTAGAGACTCCTTTTTTCCACTAATTTTCTGGAGAATCGGGTGGACAAACACTTCATCCCAACTTATTCTATCTTTTTCATTGAGAGTCAAACATCTTGTGATGAAATCTTTAGTATTTGTTCCGATTGGTTTCTCATAAGGGAATCTCAAAGGGCAACTCTTCATGTTTCGCAGATAACTTTTGATGTCTCTTGCAGGCCAAGGGCTTTTAGTTAATAAAAAAAAAGACTTATGTAAATGCAAGATGTTAAAGAATTCATAATTCGCTGAATGTATTATTTTAGATTACGTCTTGCCGAAGAGCATTTCATAGAACATCATGCCAATACTCCAAAGATCAGATTTGGAAGTATAAGGCACGTTTTCGAGAAGCTAAGGAGCCATGTATAAAGGAGTTCCAACGCATTCTTTGATGAGTTTCTATCCTTTGAAATCAGCTTTGCAAGCAAATCCAAAATCAGCTACTTTATAAATATTCCCTTTTATGAGGGTATTTTCTGGTTTGATGTCTCTGTGTATGTATCCATTATCAACTAGTTCCTTGAAACCAATCATCAACTGATTGAGAATATCAAGGGAGAGATTCTCTGGAAGATGTCCATTATTGGTGTGGATAAACTTGCGGAGATCTCCATCTGGACATAGTTCCAGAATTATGTATGTTGTTTTCTGCAAAAAAAGAGAGAGAATGAGAGAAAATGATTGAAAAACTCTCTTAAAATCACCCCCCACCCACTAGAACCATCAAATTAACAAGATTTTTATTGTTTGAAAAGAAGAAAAACTTGCTTAGCATTATTAAAAATACAAGCCTTGTAAGTCCACCTAAAAGAGGATAAAAAAGAGCCAAAATTGAGAGGGATAAGTGAAAGAGATAAGAGTTGAGAGTATTGTAAAGCTGCTTGAAATAATTAATACCTTATCATTTTAGACATAATACATGTGGACGACATTTTATGATTTAAGCACCTTCATAACTTTGATTTCATTCTCCAATGATTCCTTCATGAATTAATCAGTGAACTACGACATATCCATGCACTTCACTGCAACAGGTTCACCTGTTTTGACATTCTTTCCTTTGTACACTTTTCCATAAGAACCTTCACCAAGGAATCCATTGTTATCCCAGGTATAATCGCCAATTTGTTTTAGCATAATAACTCCTCTTTTTCAATATCTTTTTTCTTCCCTTATTTCTGCGCTAATCTATTGAAAAAATAATAAATCAATAAATAATATTAACTTCCCAGCCACTGTTTGCAAATCTTAAAACAAACTCTGTTCTACCCCCTTGGTTAAGCTAAATTACCACAAAACTGAATAAACCAGATGCTATTTTTCTTTTTCCTTTATGTAGTTACTTTTTTTTCTTTATCTATTTCAGTTTTTAATGCTTACAAATGGCTTTTATCAAGCACAGTCTTATCAGAAACTAGATGAAATTGTTAATTTTTCATTGGGATCTGCACTCTCAATTGATATAAATTGATGTGTAAGAAACAATTTAAATTTTTCAATAAACTCTTCAACCATTTTAAAGTAATAATATTGAGAACAAATAGTTAACTCCTTCTCAATTGTATTTTAATCTTCTTAATGCATATTTGTATTCATATTTCTTTACTCGATACATCAAAAGTGTAACAATTCACATACTAAATCAAATATTTTTGAGAAAAGAAAGATATGAATAATTGACAATTAAAAGGGATTTTAATTATTATTTATGAAGCATTTAGTTGCATTTGTTCTACCATTAGCTGTAAGTCAGAGAATCTTCTTTAATTTACAGCTAAAACTCCTTTTTCAATTACATTTTTACCTGCTAAAAATATCCCTTTGACATAATTATTTATTTTTTAATTAATTCAGCTTTTTGTTTCATTTTCACTTGAGAAAGGTTTTAATTTTTTCTAGTATGGCTACTAGCGTTTAATAATTTATGGTTTGAAATAACACCAGAATCAAGTAAATTACTGAGTAATCTGTCAAACATTAGAAGACTTAACTTCTTTTTAATATTTTAGAGATGTGCTATTATCCCAAACACACATAATTAATAAATGACAAAATTATGAAAAAGAATATCCAGCACCTATTCTCAAATATGAATCTTTCTTTCCAGCACAAAATGGAACTTATTTTATCAATAAAAAATACGCTCAAATAGCTTCTCAAACAAAGGAAATAAAAAAATTTAATTTCACTTTTCCAGCAAAAAAAACTGATCCAAAATACAACACAAAATGACTTTCTCTACAATAAATAATTTATATCCTAGTTCAACTTAGGCTTTTGAATGCAAATGAATTACAACTTGGACACTTATTGCATTTAAGAATCCAAGGAGCTATGCACTGCGAGTGATAAACATGCTTGCAATCTAATCGAAGAACTTTGTCACCTTCTTTTAAATCTTCCAAGCAAACAGGGCAATTATCTGCTATTTTTTATGCTTCTTCTAAAGATAGTGGGTATTCATTTGCTGTTTGCAGTTTTTCTAGATTTTCATGCTACAATCTTTTGGAATCAAATTGCAATTTCACAAAAAATAATACAATCCTCGCTATCATCAGATATAATATTCGGTCACAAAATGTAACGAGTTCATCAGCTAACTCATTATCATACAAGTAGTTAAAGAAATATAGAATACCTCCAGCCGCATAGGTTAACCAAATATACTTAGAGATGAAACAGTTATAATAATATACTTTTGTCTGCATAAATTTTTCAACTTTGA
>Ga0302285_10001230_pt1 | contig 14097 bp, 12 predicted proteins | sample III_Fen_E2_2_FD_200455 | JGI IMG/M metagenome (GOLD analysis project Ga0302285, IMG submission 200455) | Peat permafrost microbial communities from Stordalen Mire near Abisko, Sweden - III_Fen_E2_2 | ecosystem: Environmental > Terrestrial > Soil > Wetlands > Permafrost | place: Sweden: Abisko... | reverse complement strand
GAGATACTGTTGTCGTTTTTGTTCGTATTCAGCATCTAACAATATCAAAAAGTTGTTATCAACATTGAAGAGCGATTCCATCTCAGCAATAGGCTAACATACTTTATTCAATTCTGTAAGTCTCTCCTATTTTAAACGCTTTCTTTGATAGAAATCTTATTTTTATTTTTTTTTGGATAAAATTAGTTAAGCTGCTCTTCAATCTCCTGTTTATCACTCATATCTTCTCTTGTTTCTGGCTCTACTTAGGTGAATTTGCATTTTTGAATTGTTTGTATTTTTTTGTTCTGACAAATAAAATAAACTATTAGGCAGGATAAACTACTTAGGAGGGGGAAAATCTTGGATGATAGCAAGACTGATTCAAAATGATATCTGGTATGTGTAATACTTACAAGGCTTCTATTTTGTAACGGTCACAATGATCTCGGTGGGATATGGAGACATAGTTCCTTAAACGAACAGTGAGATTATTCTTTGTATCATCATCATGCTTATATCTTGCGGTGTCTTCGCATATTCTGTGAATATGATTGGTAAAATAAATAAAATATTACTGAAACTACTTTTGAAAGCTAATGTTTTTGGAATTTTTGATTTAAATTGTTTGTTTTCAGGTGAAATTTTGAAGAACATTTACATGCAAGACAATCTTGTAAAGCAATAAGTGCGTGTTATTGGCAGTTTTATGGCAAAAAACAACATAAACTAGTAATTGAGGTAGTAAATTAGGATTTACTTAGAATATTATTAGAGACAGTTCAGCGAATAGAACGAAAAGGAAGAGTAAGGCATCATCAGTCACCTTTCAGAGAACCTTAAAAACTAGTTGATGATAGAAGCAAATAAATTTATTCTCCGAGAATCACCTATTTTCTCGAAATATTTCAGTGAAGGAGTCATCGAAAAAATGGTGAGTATCATCAAGGAAACACGATGCACACCCGAACAAGTAAATTAAACTCCTTAAGTTTATCAATGTAAATGAATTATGTTTTGATATTTCCAAACAGATAATCTACTAGAGAAACACTGAAAAAGAAGATCCAAAGATATTTTTCATTAAGTCTGGCTTGGTGGAAATATTTGCAGTTAGGGCTCCTTCTTCGAAGTCTCAGATGCATTTCCCCATGCATAAGACACCTGTCAAGGTTCTCAAAGAAGGATAGTCATTTGGAGAATATTAATTCTTCACTGGAAATAATAACTCCTACAGTGCTCGCTCGCTGGAGTTTTCAAGGATTCTCTACATTAGCCGACGTGAGTTTATGGATATCTTAAAGCAATATCCTCAGGATTATGAGAAATTCTGCTTTATCAAAGATAAAATAGCTTTTCAAAGAGATGCCAGTTGCATTAATCTCTAGTAATAAACGAATTCTTTAAATTGAAAGATTTCAGAAAAATAATATTTTTGATTTATTATATTCTTGGAATCTTAGTTTGTTTTGCACTATTTGCACTTTAGATGCTATATCTGTGAGAGCCAGAAGCATTTAATCGAAAATTGCAACCTCACTCATTGCAAGATAGATGTTGGAAAAGTCATCAAATAGCAATAGTACATTGAGCCAGTTTAAGAGAGAGAAATATGCTCCAGAAAATGGGCAAAAATTCCATGGCACTCTCTGATCGAAGAAGTGAGAGAATGTGCATGGAGACTTCAAGATGATAATGAGAGTTTCATCGAGAATGCATCTTGGATGAGCTGGGATTCGGAAAGTTATTCCCCCAGCGATTAAGGAAAAATTGTTGTTGAAGATAATGCAGCCTAACCTCTATTGCCATCGATGCAGTCACAGTCTTAAAAGAACAACAATAACTACAGCAGAAATGATTTTGAAAGTTTCATCTAAGAAAGGAAAGGAAGTGATTCATTTAGAGGTAAGAAGAACAGAATATGAGAAGAAAATTGCTTCAGAACAAAAATAATTTTCTTCTTTTTTTCTTCGGCTGCTTTTAGAACCTAGAAAGGCTATCTAAATTAGACATAATCAAGATTAGTATTCCAACAAAGAAAGCACGCCTGATATGCATCGTGGTGGTAGTGGTGGTGGACAAAAATCAGGAGGCACTCCTAAAAACATGCTTCATCATCTTCTTCATCATAAACATCCTTACCGCTAATAAGGTATTTTCTTATTGAACTTACTAATTGATTGTGCTAAGTAATGATTTGTTTTGTTGGTGGGGATAGAGTTATCTCCTTTTGCAGGAAATGAGCAAAATAATCCAGTCAATAACGAGGAATGCTCACCATATTTAACGTTTAAGCGATCCGAAACGAATAGAAGCTAAAAGAAAAAAGCAGATTATCCATTGTATCAAAAGTAGTTGCAACAGTAGCAATAATCTCCTGCTCTTGGGCCTGGTAATTTTAACTTCAACGATCCAATCCTTTCCAGCTAGAGAAAACTACTCAAAGCAGCTGGAATGAGTGAATAAGCTAAGCTAAAAAGCTAGAATTCCTTTCACTCATAAATCTCAGAAGTTGCTAGTAATACTGGATAGACTAATAGAGGTACAAGCAACAGCAATAAGTTATCTGCTTTTAATCAAATTGGAGGGTTGACTCCTCGAAACAGAGGAAGCATCACTCCTGTTCAATTAGCTGTTAACAAAGTTAATATGCAATCACCGCAGATCCTTCGTAAGATAACTCAAGGAGCACCAATTGTTCAAGGAGGAAATCCTGCTGCTGCATAGTAAATCAACATCGCAGAACTCATAGGGAATCAGTTACTTATGAACAACAAAAATGTGTTTTTGGAGAAGTAAAACGAAGAAAACACGTTTGATGTTAAAAAAGTATATGAATTCTACTACAAGCACAACAATTACCCTACAGTCCTCAAGGCCTACAATAAGCCAATTCTGAAACTCATTAAGCTTATGCAAAAGAATCGGCTCAAGAAACGTTAGAATCAGCAGAATTCAAGCTTCGTGAAGGATCCGAAGAATCCAAATTGCACAACTACAAATATTTCCCCTAAAAAATCATTTTTCAGGTAGGAAATCATTACCTCTACTGAAGTCAATATTGCTTCAAAAGCGGGGAGCTAACTCAAAGCACCTCAGTAAGCTTAAAAGAAATATTCTACTAATCTACTGCCATTCCCCAATCCAGACGACTCAAGCATGGTATCATTAATAACTTCGAAGAACTCATCAAGGTCTTTATTAGTTCCTTAAATGTCTGAATCTTTTAACCCCACTGGCATACTCCAAACAACATAACCAGGACTGCATACAGATGATTTTAATTTCTAAAATACAAGATTGCTCGAAACGCTCACTGCACATGCTGCGATTGTCAATCCAAAGGGTTATCTAGGGAATATGAGCAATGCCAAAGATGAATATAAAAGTGAAGATCTTTTGTAAGGGTAAATCAATACTTTAAAGAAAAAAATGTCCTTGAAAAATTCAGGGATTGGATCTCCTCCACCTTTTTCTAGCAAAATACCTATTATAAACCTTCAAGCTATTGTATAATAATAAGGTAGCAGTGAAGATGATTCCTTGTAATTGTAAGCAATATGTTCCCCGGTTGTATACTAGCCAGTCCATACTCAGTAGCAGAACTATCATAGGAAGGCAAAAGAATCACTCAAACACAAGAACTCTGATTTCACGACGATTGAAGAAAAAACTTAAGAGTACATTCTTCCAAGTTAAATTGTGACTTCTTCTTCATAGTATGCTCAGAACGTAACTGGGGCTAATAACAACATGGAGTTTTCAAAACCAGAGGATTCATCTGTGATTATTAGTCTTAATGAAGGAAATCTAAAAAATCAACGAAGCAACTAAAATCCATATGATATTTCTTAACATAAAAATAGGAGAAGTACTAAATTGTAGAATTATGCGAGTGAGTAGGTCCACAAACATAATGGAAATAGAAAGGAACAACCACCTGCAGTTGAACCAAGTAAAACGAAAACATCTATGAAGAACATTGGACTTGGAAGATAAAGCTAAAGTTGTCTTGGAGGGATAGCAAAATCAGGAGAAGAAAAATAGGATAATCATATGCATCTACGATTTGATATCACTAAAGTACTTCAGTTTCAAGAAGATGAGGCTAAATGTGCAGATGATGATGGTAATGGCAATGGAGATTCATTTGAGGAATCTAATCAGTAGAGTCAGATGAGTTTATAAAACTAAGACCAAATTAGAAATCACATTTCTTCATCTAAAGGGCATATTTCTTCAAGGCAAAAGAAGACGCAAAGTGGAGATATTTCACATCACATTGATAAACATTTCGATCATAAATTGTCTATCGAAAAGCAAATACATGAGAACACATTTAAGAGAAGCAACAAGACCAATCCGACATTTAAAAGAGACTCAACTTCGGGAGGAAATAAGAAAGATCACGGGAATAATTAGACCTAGCAATTGTAAGTTTACAATGAAGGATCTAATAATCGTAGAGTTCCTTCGCTTACTTAAGCTTATGGAGTTATTGACAGCAAGAAACAAAGTATTCGTAGATATTCTCGTGCTTACAATATGGCACTTTTCAAGAGAGGGTCAACTCAGAAGGAATAAGGTGGAATAGATTAAGTATTTTAGGAAAAAGCTGTTATTAAGTTATAATAGTAATAAGGATAAAAGGACGATAAAACTAGATCCAGTAATTCGTCTGGCTCTTCTCCTTCATCAAACAACAACTCTTCGAATGTAGTGATTCCATTTTCGCAGGCTCTTCCCAACCTTTAGATCGATAACTTCAGATTTGATATGGATTGAAAAAGGTTATTTTATTTGAAAAAATTTATGTTATTTGTTTGGAGAATATACCCAAAAAGAATAGAGCTTTGTTGATTCTATTTATGATTTTTGCCATTTTTTTTAAAAAAATGAATAATAAAAGTGTATTTAAATATGTTTGATTTAGCTTAACAACTTCCACTAATTTCCTGGAAAAATTAGTACTTTTTCCATTTGGAAATATTTCATTTTTGGAACTTCATTCTGAATCAATCCTTTGATGTTTCAGTACAAATACATTCATTCTGTCATTGTTCTTTTCTGATAATTCACAGGGTAAATTCATTTTGTTAATGCTAAAAGACAAATGTTTCTTCCTCCCCAGGATGAATCATAGCAAGAACTTATGAAAATGTTGATATCATTTTGGCATTGCTTTATTGAATCCGCCAACAGAATAATAAGGAAATCAAAATGAAGGATACTTAATAAATAATACAAGCACCAATAATACAATAAATTCTTTTCTTTCAATTTCTTATGATTTGTTTGTTATTCATGAAGAAATTCCTTGTCCTTTGATATTTTACTTTATTTTTTTATTGAATAATATTTTTGAAATATGCTATCCAAGCGAACTAAAAAGAGTGTAGCATGGTTGAAATGAGAGAAGAAGAAGAAGAAAAAGTAGTTTCCCCTCCCTTTTGATGTATTTTTAAACAGGGAAAACTGCAGATTCTGTCTCGAAGGATAATATTGAGGAAAATCTCGAGCAGGAAAAATTAAAAAAATAGCGGAATTTCACTCTAATTCGTATCAAGAAATCTGCCTGACTCAGGAACAAGAGAAATTTAATACCAGCTAGGTTCAGACCTTCCCAATTGAAATCTCACACAGTCCAAAAAGTCAAAAAGAGAGAGAGAGATAGTTATTTAGCTATGGCAAGTAGACTAAAGGCATTGTTATTAAACAAGAAAGAAACAGGTGCTATTGAAAATATAATTGACAACCTCAGTTCTACAGATAGTGACTCATTCAATTGTTCATTGGATTCTTCAGGTGATCAATCATCAACATTTGCTCCCAATACCAATTCAAAGAAGCCGTTTTCTACTGATTATTCTCAAGAGAATGACAACAAGCCAGCTGGATACCAAAGATCTACAACTCCAGAAATGCAAGGAGAATTTGGCAAACCACTAAATACTAATGAATATTATTAGCCATCTAAAACATATTCTAACCTTACAGGATCTCAGCATAGAATCCCAAGTGGAAATGATGATTACTAGTATGAAAATCCCAATACCAAACTGCCCAGCTAGATCGTCACCCCAAAAGTAAGTGTAAGTAATTGATTTATTTACAAGTTTTTTGGTCAACCTCGGTGGGAATTACGGTTTTGATAAAAAATAAATAAAAATAGAAACTTATCATGTTAATTTCCACAAGAAAGGGAAAGTCGAAAAGATGTAAGTATCAGCAATATAGCCATAAAAACAACTATTCTTTGAACAACAAAGCAAAAATAATAAGAAAGAAACTATTTTTCTAAGAAATCATCAGCTTTTTACATCAATCCACTTGATATTTTAATCTTTAAGAAAACTACTAAACTTTACTCTTTTATGTGCTTCAAATATAATTTGTTTTTTTAAATAAAGGAAAAATGAATTCTATCTTTGAGTATTACACCTCTCCTTTCTCGCTATGGCTTTCACTCAAAATAAATAACAATATCAATAATAATATATTTGAGTTATTCATTATTAGTTGCTCTATACTTTCTCTCAAGAGGATAACAATAAGATAATAAAGAAAAGGAAAGCAAGTTATTATTCAGTAAAATAGGACAGATCGTTCTTATCTTGTTTATTTTTTACATTCTAATCTAAAAATAAGGAATTGTTGAGATTTTTAACAAACAAGAATTTGGACAAAACTAACATATCAAAAAGAAAGTAGGTAATCAGTTTAAAAAAGGATCAGTTTTGCTAGAATAAACATGGCAATATCTTTCAAAGGACATTGAAAAATCACTCTCTTTGCGATATTTTTCTTCACAATTGTTGTTATGAAACAGCCAAATAATAAATATTTCATATTATAATTATGCAAAATCAAAATAAATAATCTTCATACCCTCCATTTTTCAAAAAAGATTTTCTTCTAACTGACCAGAGATCCATTCTTAAATCTTTGTGAGTTCTGCGATTCTAAGAAATAGCAAGAAATCTTAAAAAATGAAAGATGCATTATCCTCTTGAAGCACTTAGATTAAATTGAATTAATTGATTGAATTTTGAACTTCTTTTTTGGGGATTTTTTTCAATTAACCTTTCAAGTCTTAATCAAGCTAGTATTACACTGTTGCAAACATCAATGAATCTGTGTATCTTTGAATATTTTGTTGATTAGCTTCAATAAATAAGTTAAACTGAAAAATATTAGTTTCTCTCCCCAAAGATAAAAAAACAACATTTATTGTGGTAAATGGAATTCCCCATATATATTCTCTTATTTATTTCTAAAAAGTAACTGTCAAATCAAAAAATTAAAAATAACTTAATAAATCAGGCAAGCTAAGCTGTGGATGGAATAGAAATTCATTATTTCGATCAGTACCTTTTGGTGTGTAGATTAAAAAGCATAATTTTTGATTTGTTTGTCCTTGCTTTAAGTTGCAGTTGAAACTTAAAGCTTTTGCTCATTGCTTTTCTTTTAAAGATTTCAAAAAATTAATAGTTGAGGGTAGGAAAAATGTGATAAATCTAGATATACTAGCTTTCAAGCTCAAAAAATAACAATCAAATATTAGAATTCCAAAACTTGTTAAGGAAATTAAAATTGTATTTCACCTAATTTCTCAAGAAAAAGACCAGAAAGTGAATTAGTAGTCTACTATTGACAAAAATAATGTCGCAAAGGTAAAAGTACCAGATAATTATGCAAATAGATTTATTTATTTATTAGAATCTATTTTAGAAGTTAAAATCTACTGGAAGGAATGTTAGATTCAAAAAGGAAATCTAAAAATGTTAGGTTGAAATAGTATTCTCTTAGAAAAAAATCAAATTAATATCTCTTTTGGAGATTTTTTTCATTTTGAAGCTGATTTCTTGTAAATAAATCAGAAAAATGATCATATAAGTTGTCTTGAACACACTCGAAATAGATTTTCGACTAAAGGGCATTTCCTTATTGACTAAGCTAATGGTTACAATAGAAACTTGAGCATGATAATAATAAATAAGCAAATCAAAACGAAACCTAACAAAGATTTAACAAAAATTGAATTTTTTTACTCGCTACGACCCCAAAAGGGAGGGTAAGAAATTAAAGAAAATAGTACAAATATTTTACAGAGAAAGTGAATGAAAGAGAATGTAGTGACAGCCCATCCCTCTGATGTATCCATGGACACAATCAATTAAGAAGAATTCTTAGCATTAGGTGATTCATCTCGTTAATAAGCAGAAGGTGCAGCTAACAGAAGTAGTTGGTTGAATACACATGTTGAAAATAAAGTTTATGGATCATCTCGAATTGAATCACCAAGAATAGATAAAAATGCGTCATTGGCTTTTAGCAATTCTAGTGCTAGATCCATAAGAGAATTTGACAGGGTTAAAGTTGAAAGAGACCATGACAACACTCCATCAGGGAATAAAGTTGAAATCGACATCAATTAGCTATTCAGTAATCACAATAATCACAAGGAAAGTGACAAAAGCAGGAGAGAAAGTACTTAAGTTGTAATACCAACTAATTTAGTTATCCCTGAAGAATAAATCCCTATTAAATAATACTTAAAAAAATCTACACACAATCAAACTTCTGTGTTTAATGAAGGGGAAATGATCAGATCGCTGCAGACTAACAACAATTTGAATTATACGTTCACGAGCAATAATAACATCAAACAGACTAACCTTAACAAAAAAAGAGGAAAATAGACATTTTTCAGTCTTTTTAATTTCACAATTATGAAGGAGATCGTAGCCCATATTAAGAATCATATTTTATCTCGAAAATTCACTGATCTCTCCAAGAAAAACTTTACCTTAATCAACGACCTAGCTGCCTTGACACATGAGACAAACCAATCGAAATGGATAGATTTCATAAAATGCATGGTGAATTGGATCCCAAAAATACCAGTATTTTCCTCCGATTCTCCATTATTCATAGCTTGGAATGTCACCATTTTCTTCACGATTATCTTTTAAGTAAGCTTAGTTTGTTTTAAATATTAATACTCGATTTCTCTTTATGTTCCTTTTCAATTTAACAGGTCCTTATGATTCCTCTAGAAGTTAGCTTCAAAGTCAGTTTCGGAAATAGTGACTTCTTTCTAGGTCTTGTCTACGTCGTCGAAATGTTAACAAATTTTAATTCCTCTTACTTCGAGGAAGGTATTGCTGTCCACGATCGAAAAAAGATCATTCTCAAGTACTGCAGTGAATAATTTTGGCTTGATTTGCTCACATCTTTGGCGTTCTTTTTCAACACAAATCATGAAATCTTCGTGCTTGATCTTATTTTCATGATCAGAATCTCGAACATCCCAAATATTTTCAAAGAAATCGAGTAGTTCTTTCAGTTCTATAGACACTAAGCACTCATTGATTTAATAACACTTCTCTTCTGGACAGCTTTAATGGCACATTACCTAGGCTGTGGATTTCATTATATTTCAATTTCTGGTTCACATTCTTGGATTAAGCAATTTAATATCGAGAATAGTGATTGGTTTACGAGATACGTCTATTGCATTTATTTCTCATTTGTGACAATGAGTACAATAGGTTATGGTGATATTTATCCTGTTTCAGTGTAAGAGAAAATCTACGTCATCGCAATGCTGATTATAGGTTCAGGATGGTTTGCGTATGTTGTAAATAAGGCAGGGTAGATTTTCTCCGAAATACAATTTCAAAAGAAAAAAGTTAGGTAATCTAATACTATTTCATGTGAAATTCTTACACTTTTTCATTATAAGCGAGAAGCAATATCTGATTTTAGATTACATGCGGAATAGAAATGTTTCAAAGAATCTGCAGTTAAAAGTTGTGAAATATTTAGATTTCGTTGATTCTAAGGAAGCCGAAGATAGCAGTCATGGTGAAAAGATCTTAGAAACAATGTCAAGTGATCTTAAAGAACAAGTTTTAAGGGAGTGCTACAAGCCGATATTAAAAAAACATTTTGTGTTTCGGAATCTATTCTCCGATCTGTTTTTAGAGAAATTAGTGACGCACATGCATGAAATGAGTCTAGGACCTGGAGAGGTAATTATCAATCAAGAAGACACAGATAGAGTTCTTTTCTTTATCAAAGAAGGTTCAGTTGATCTTGTCCTTCCTCCTTAGCCGAATTCTTAGCCTTTTATCATATCTACCCTCAATGTAATATTTTCTAATAAGTTCCATTAGATAACTCTGCATTTTCCTAGTTTAATCTTCAATGTCTGAAAAAAACAGAAAAATCAATTTCTTGGATCAGATCAATTTTTCCAAATAATCCACTCCAGTCCTTACACTGCTCTTAGTAAACAGAGTTGCTAGATTATTTACTTCTCTTTGGAATCTTTCTTTGAAACAGCCAAGCACTTTCCTAAAGATTTAGTATTTTCTTAATTCATTTTTTTTTCCTTAAAAAACAGTTTTATTTGTTCGTTTAACATAAAATGCCATTATTTTATAAAGGAAAAGTACTACATGACTAAAGATAAGGGAATGTGGAATTAATCATTACATGACTGTGAAATATGTGGAAATGGAAAGCATCCTTTCATAAAATGTCCTGCTGTATTCTTCAATCCGAAAAATCTACTTCTCATTTGCAAACTCAATAAAAATACTCCACATAATGAGCGCAGCTTCTGCAAGATTAGAAACATAAAACGATCTTCAAATACTCGCTCTTGTCGTCTTACTGTTCAGTAAATCACAAGATACTATCGCCGCCATTTGGAGTAAAACATGACAGGTGAGTAAGAAACTGTTTCAATCGATGGCTCTTCATTAAGTTTCATAGAGGATAATTGCAATAAAAACTGCCTAGAACCAATCATGAATTCTCATATTCTCTCAGAACACGGCTCCCATTCACCACACACAATCTTATTAGCTAGCTAAACTGACTAAAGCAAAGGGATTTAATCTTCTTTGGAACCCAAAAAAATCTCAAAAAATTAAATAAAACTTGATTTAGATTTGCAGAAGAAAAATACAAGAGGAAGAAGGCAGACAAAGCATAACTTTAATTTACAGAAATCGCTGTTTGCAGGAAGTGATAGAGAGTTCTTCAAATAATGCATTTAGTTTGAGTTTGTGGATAACATACTCCAGCAATGCAGCGAGTATGAATCAGACACTGAAGAAAGCGAAGAATATGATATTTACAACAACGAAGGAACAGATAAAAGCACAGAAGACAATAAAAATGAATAAGTAGGTCTCTAAGTTGAAAAACAAGGTGATGTTTAGCATGATAATTTATTTATTTGCAAAGAAATTTTAGAAGAAAAAGAACCATCCGAATAAATGCAGTTACTTAGAAATGATTCAGGAGGACTGAAGGCTCCGATCAATCAACCCATATAGTTAAATAATACTAATAATAATCTTAATTTCCCTAGCCACATTCCAAAATAAATCTAGCAGCGCTTAGTTTAATTCTCAAAATCAATTTCAATTACTTCAGTTCCAATTTCTCCTTAATTGCCATAAAATAACCAGCATTCACATTCAAATAATCCATAATTTGCATCTGTTCTTAACAATGATCAAAGACCTTCTTCAGTGATTAGTTTAAACATTGAGAATCCACCTGAATCGCTAGGTCCATCGAGCTAGTAAAAATATTTTGAATACTTTAATTTTACTAGATTTTACAGAGATTATAACTTTTAATCACAGTTTTTCTCTTTTTAAAAAGTAACCTGAGTTAGCCAGAAGATGGAGAACACACTCCTTCAAGAATGCAGGCACTTTAGCAGAAGAAAAAGAGCAAAATGCATCCAAGGAGTCAACTTGAATAACTGAAGAACTCAAACTCCAAGCCAGGCAAAAAACGGACATATGGAGATTAGAATAATTCTTAAGTTTAAGAACCTGGATTCTCTCAGATTGATAATCCAATGCAAAACAGCACTGACATCACTGAAGCCAATAAACCAAGCAACTTTTACCACTAATATCAATTAAGCAAGTATGGCACCAAACATCAAGCAAATAATGTCTATGCTGTTCATAATATTTCTTAATTTGGAGAAGCTGGATCTTCTCCAAATCAAAGTGAAGATTAGCGAGCCTCCGTAAGCAAAAAACATCCATTAAATTTCACATAAGCCCATAAATAACAATAACAATAGCAACAATAATAATAATACCAAAATAGCACCAATTAAGAGGACGTAAATTAGTAGGGTTTTCAACTAGCAAGTAATTTTTCTCCAAATGAAGCCAACCATCAACTTTTGTAGGGATAATAAAACTAAAATAACCAAGCTTATATCAATTAATTGAGATGTTTAGCAGATCAATCTGGCCTTCATCCTCGCTGGAATCACCATCCCTTACTGAATGTAACTGCTGAAATTGCAAGCTGCTAAAATTACCAAAACGCTCCGTTAGCTGTTTAGTTCTCATGTATAAATCTATTTGACGAGATGAAAGTCTATTAATTTTACTTTCCATCCTACAATTTCACCCAAGTATTGAAAAATTGCCGTAGGATCAATTAAACTAAGATCAAACAAATCAACTAATAAAAGAAAATCAAAAAGATTTCAAAAGAGAATCAACATTTGCATTAGCAATACTTGAAACACAGTGGAGCAACAATTTCATTTCAAGCAGGGAATCATCCAAGTGCAACTTTGAAGCAATTCGGCAAGAAAAAGCTCAAGGTTTAGTCTGATAAAAATATTCCCTCAAAACAAGATTATTCACCCGTTAATGAGATAACTAAGGCAACTAAATAAGCTAATAATTCTCGGCAGTATCAGAATCGACAAGATTCAAAGACTTCCATAAAACTAGAAGATTGATAGATTTTAAATTTGAAATATCTTAGGATATTATTATCCTGGAATTCAATCTAAATCATAGAAAAATTAAATATTCTTTAAAACTTTCTATTTTAAGAAAATATCAAAGAGTTAAATTCACAAAACTCAGATAAACGAAAGAGATTTACACAAATTAATTATTTATTTCGTTTCTCTACAATGTTTCAATATCCATATCTCCCTGGGCGAGGAGGGAGTCCATTTTGAGAAGGCATTCCTGCAGGTAGTTGCTGAGGAGAATTCTACGGCTTTGGGGGAAGGGGATTAAGTTTCTTATTAGAAATCGGAGTTTACGGATAATAAGGGTTGTTGTAGTTTCCTGAATAGGGTCTTTAATTCTGTTGATTACGATTGTTCTCAAGTGAATTTTTTGATGCTGCATCTCGAGAATTACTTCGTTTGATTTATTAATACGAGTAATTTGTTTCTTTTTCTGAGACAACTGAAATTTTAGGTTAATTATAGACAGGTTGATATGGATGATTTGCACTGTTGTCTTTGCTACCATTACGATGATTGGAAGATGGTATTTAAGGTAAATAGTATTTCCCTCCAAGATTATTGTTGTTGTTGTTTGTTGGATTCAAGTCATTTTAGCTTAAAACTCTCTTTATTTAAGGTTAAGCAGATTTTAGACGATTGTTATTGGGTGAGTAATAAGGATAATTATTTAAAACTAAATTATCTTTTTCTATTTTGTTATTTTAAGGGAGTTCTTTTGATTTTGGGGCATTACCATTGTTGTTGTTAGCTGCAACTGCTGGAGAAGGTACTGTTGCTATTTTTTAACCAGCTTCAGTAGCAGAGTTAGGTCGTTCAGAATTTGTTTTTTTCGATGTTATTTTCTCACTTTTAACCTCTTCAGGTTCGTAATTCGGCTTAGGCATTCTATTGTTCAATCCCTTAAGATTCCCGAACGGAAGTTTAATTGTTTGAAGTAAATCGGGCTGACTTTCGCTGCCTTTTTTCTTAAGATCTCGTTTTATATCATTCGCAGCTAAGGCATCAATATCCACGAAAGGCAAAATATGCTTGTAGGTTAGGAGGGCATCAACTGACGGTCTAACTTTAGGATCAGTTTTGAGACATGACTCAAGAAACTTTTATAGATCTGAGCTGTATTTTTGAAGATTTATTGGTGGAAAAGCTCCTCGTAATACTTTTTTGTAAAGATCTTCCATGGAAGTGCCTTTGAAAGGAGGCTCAAAAGTAGCGATTTCATAGACAACACATCCAAATGACCAGACATCACATTTCGAATCATATGGGCGATTCTGCCAGACCTCTGGTGATGT
>Ga0302285_10001228_pt1 | contig 14118 bp, 11 predicted proteins | sample III_Fen_E2_2_FD_200455 | JGI IMG/M metagenome (GOLD analysis project Ga0302285, IMG submission 200455) | Peat permafrost microbial communities from Stordalen Mire near Abisko, Sweden - III_Fen_E2_2 | ecosystem: Environmental > Terrestrial > Soil > Wetlands > Permafrost | place: Sweden: Abisko... | reverse complement strand
TATTTCCAGTATTATTAGACTACTTGATTTCAACCTAATCTTTCTTATCATCAATATCAAATTATCCCTCCTTTCTTTTAACAAATTCCTTCGACTGTTACTGCGTTTTCTCAATAATCTCACTTTTCCTTAATTCTTCTTAGCTAACCCCACTTTTTCCTCCTTCAAGACCACCATTATCCAATGTAGCAGCAACAACAGCAGCAGTAACAGCAGCCACAACAATCCCAGCAGTGACAGGTTTAGTACAATTATTAATAATATTATTCCATTCATGAGGATTGTTCTTTGGCAATATTGTAACTGCAAGTAATCTATTTCGATCTCCCCCTCTTCCTGTACTTTCACTGCGTTACTTGAAAGAGTTCTGCTTATTATGCTATGATGTTGATGGTTTTTTTCTCTTAAAGTTGCTAATTGTTTTATAATTACTAACTTAGCTATGATTCTTCGAGCTGTCCTTCCCAAAAGGATTGATCCGAGTGCTGTCATTGGATGGTTCAATTAGAGTATTCGATAATGTTTTCCTCATGAAATCTTAAATACTCTCTTGATGGTCTAATTATCCTTTCTATTTTACTGACACGTTCGATTAGTTTCTCCTCATCGCCATTAATCGACCCCATGATAATCTGCTTGGACTTGCTTATCCATCAACTGCATTGCCAGCAATGTCAGATTCTTCATTGATAGGGTTTTCATCTATTTTATGATTATCCTAGACTCTATTATCTGCTTTCTCATAGATTGTATTCCTCACAGTACTGAAATCCTCTAGCTTCCGAAAGAACTCGTCTTCGATTTACTAATCCCTCAAGAGCATCCCAAATTCTTCTACTGCATGTCTCTCTTCTATTTCTAGTTGGATCACTTCTAAGAGTTTCTTTGATTTCTTCAACCAGATTGTCTCTTCATTCAGGAGCTCTTAACAGTCTTGTACCTTCTTTTCGCAAGCTGTGACACCTTTTAATAACTCCTCATGGTATTCCTCCAAGGATATGGGGTCCATATCGTAGACCTCCTCCCTACCAATTAAAGGACATAGCTTTAATAAGGAATTAGTCTTTTGTGTTTGGTCTTTCTGCATTTATCTACAGGATCTGCGTTTTGTTTATTAAATCCCCTCTCCCTAAGGATTAAGAGTTCAAAGAATTAAACAAAAAAAAGTAATTCCCTGAGGAGAGAGATATTAATATTAAATGTTCTTGGATTTTTCTTCTGCAAAAGAACATAATGTTAAAACCCTATTTTCGGATTCTCAACATCAAAAAACAAAAAGGGCATCCAAGTAAAAAGCATATCACCTAAGAAAAAAAGCTAAAATAAAAAAATAACACACACGAAGACATCAAATGACTTCTAATTCTTCATTTGTCTTTTTCAATTTGATCACTCTGTCCTTCAGTTTGTTCTTTCAAATTCATTGCAAATCTCTCTTGGATGTAAAAGCATATTTCTTCCCCCCCAAATTCAATTATAATTATTCTTGTATTCCCGTGAGTCTTCCCGTTCAAATTCAAACAGCTCTCTCTTAATCGACTTTTTTGGAGTGTCTCCTTTGAATGCGAGAGCGGATATTTAGATAATTAAGAAAAGAAAAAAAATATTGTGTTCTTTGAAGATTATCTGGGGATTGATGTTTCTTAGGGGGATGAATTCAAGTTTAGAGATAAGAGAGGAAGAATTTGCTTTAAAAGCGCAAACGGTTAACCCTCATCTGCTTCAAATTCCAAGTTAAAACACTTAAATTTGAAAAAAACAAAATAAACAAATAAACCAACAACGTTAAAACACTAAGCGTAGCAGAGAAGAAGAGATAACACGCGAAACTAATCAAACAAATACTTCCACAAAACCAGAACAGTCTTACACACAAACCTATGAGTAGAGACGAAGCTGCTATGAGCTATTAAGACATCTATGAAGCATTCTAGAACGATTTCTAGAGGACTCCGCAGAAGAAAAAGTATCTAATACCCAGCCATCGAGTGCATTCTGCTGTCACCTGCTGCAGTAGTGCGGGAAGCAGTAGTAAACGATACCAATCACACTCCAAATATGAAGAAAACGCTGAAGAACAAGAATGGACAAAGGGAATGGTTCTCCCAGTAGTGAATCCACCTCCTTCAGTTTCAGTTGTTGCTGCTGCATGCAGTGCAGCTAAGACAGCGAATCTATCTAGCGCTAAGAGGGTGTCATTTGGAACGAATAATGCCCAGATTGTGCTGTTCAGTGCAGGCGAGCACAGTAATAGTAATGCTATGCAGTGCTCCAATAAAGGAATCACTCAATAAAATGACAGAGACGGTGAAGAATCAACTGTGTCACCTTATGAAGTGCATTATGATGTATTTGGAAATACCATCTATGATTAGCACCACGAGCTGTCTGCTGCTTCAGCACAACCTCCTTAGCCGTTCAGATATAAATTCGAAGCATCCCTTGATAGCATCACTATCATGTCACATGAAGGATAACAGTAACAGCAGTAGTAGGAGATTTCCTAATAAACATAAGAAGCAGGATAACAAGAGTAAGACGAATCAACCGACCCCCACAATGAAGAAACATATCCTCCACAGGAAACTACTTTCCCAAATTATCAATAAGATGAAGAAAAGCAGCGAGATGAAGCCATATCAACTAATGATCTTCAAAGAAACAACCTTGCTGAAAATCACAACGAGATCATCGATTCCGATTCCGATTCCAATCACGAGTACGATGATCCCGATGAAGATAAAGAAAATAAAGATCCTTTGTCATTAATAGCATCCCTACACTAGCATTAGCATCATCAATCCTCCTCGTTCTTATCGTATGGCATGCAGATGGTTTCTCCAGCCCGCTGCAATCATTCAAGAATACTAACTTCTTGCTTGAATCCTTCATCTGCAAGTTTCAAGATATGCGAATAGCAGCAGACACCAGGACAGCCAAGAAGATTAGAAGGATAATCTGAATAGCGAATCGGTGTTGTCAGGTTTAAGGAAGAGGAAGAAGGTGATGAAGAAGACGATTATGAGAATGATAATAAATAGAATAACAACAGATTCAACACAAGCATAAATATCCCTGAGGAGAGCAACTTATCTATGCAGTTATCGAACAATAATACAAATTTTCTTCAGCTCAACAACAACCGAAATCATACTCCGAGTGCACTCAACCATCAAAGCCATCTACCCAAAGACACATACACTTAAATAATCCATACATAGCTAGCATCGTCATCTGCTAATTCACGCACACCTCTCAGGGACATCACTTCGTCAGCTTAAAAAAATAAAAAATATCACGCTGTCAAGGTAAAAACAAATATTATTTTTAAAGAAATTGATAATCTTAATGGTATTATTGTTATTATTACAGAAAACACTGGAGTTCACTTCCCCGATGATGATCAAGAGTTGGGAGTACTTCACAGCGACTAAGCAGACAACTAATAATTCGATCACTTCGTCGGCATTGAAACAATCAGGAACGACAGCAGCTGTGTGCTATAATGATGGGCTAAATAATAGCCGTGTGTGTGCTCCTGCTCGGTTATACAGATGAGAGAAAAGAAAGTGCTAATCCATAGAGAAAGATAAATCTGTCTAAACAGTTGTATCCCTTCCCTCTAATACTTGGTCGGTTTGCTAAAAAATTGTATTAATTAATTATAAAATAGTTATTCAGCTAGTTTAATATATCTATGAACTAGTGAAATTGTGTTATTCTTCTGTACGTGTGTGTTATGTTATTTTCATTATTAAACTAAAATTCCTAGAAAATATCTTTGGATTTTATTCTTTCAAGCACCGCTTTTTTTTCATTCCATCTCTAAATCACAGTTTTGTGTAAAACCACGTAAGGCAGGCTGTTTTTGAACCTTTGAAAGAAGTTAAGAATGTGTGTATGTGTGCTAGCAAGTTACTTAGTAAATATCGAAAAAAAATAGTGGTAAAACATTTCACTAATTTACTTAATTATTCACAACTCTCCCCAGACAAATTGAGATGAGTTTTGAAAGGAAGTCTTGATTTTAGATGGATTGCGTAGAATCCTTATTGAATGGAGTTCCAGCTGGATGTACAGAGAAATACTTACACGAATTCCCTTTGATATCTAAAATATGTTCATTTTATTTTTCTTTTTCAAGCAGCTTTAAAAGCCACACTGCTTTCTACTGAATAAATTGAAAAACAATAAGCTTAAGAAGGAAACTTGAATCTCATAATTAATTGTAGTTTTTACTTATCATAATAGAATCTTCCAGCAAAATGCCTTCTTCAAACAACCAGCAGAGATTTAATGTGTTCGCTTCTGCAAAGGGAACATATTCTGTAGGGAGAGGATCGACAATTAGCTAGAAAATGAAGTTTATTTGTTAACTTTCTAATTAGATTGAATTTAGGTTGATTTTTGAAGGAGATTGAGTTTTTTAACAACGTAAGGGAGTAGTGGGTGGAGGATGGGTAGGGGGAATTTAATAGATTGATCTTTTTGTCTGTCTGCCAATACACGCTCGTTGACGAGAGTACTTCAGAACAGATTTAGGTTAAAGATTAAGGTAATTTTAATACTGGGGGGAGTGCAAGGACTGGCTGTAAGGAATACAAACAGCAAAGGATAAAAAGAGATTTGTTAATGAAAGCAAGAAGGTTCAACAGCACTAGATTCTACGATGACACGAGGACACCCATAGAGAACTTTAGGCATACTTTAATGTTGTGTAAATAGATCTTATTTGTGGTTAAACTTGGATTTTAAATCTTTAATTGTGAGAAATAGGCTATTTCAATTAGATTCTTTTTTATGCTTTTTGTTAAGTCAACCTTTAAATGAAAACTCATTACAATTATATTATTAATCCTCTCAAACATGGTAGAAATAGACCTAATTGAAGAGATTATTATGGCCTTGCAGCAATACCCCCTCAGCACAATCTGTAGTTGCTCATTTATAACTTTTATAAAAAAAGGCTCCTTTGATTAAGACACAAGTTTCTTAATCTCAAATTACATAGTTGCACAGAATAACTTCTCTCTCTAAGAATAGGTATCAATATACATTTGTGTATTTCTGATAAGTCAGCCGAATTAGTTTGAAATTCAAATAAAGTAATCATCAAATTATTAGCCCCCAATTGAGCCCAGGAAGCTGGTCAGAAATAGATATTATTTCCAGAATAATAAAATTAATCTGTGGGGATTTTGGGCAATAAATATGGCATTAATATGTGCAGTATGAGCAATTACATTCCTCCAAGGATATTGCGTCAATCTCAAAGTTATCAATTGAACCCATTGAATCTCCTAAATACTGTGCCAAGACAAATGGAAACTTAAGATTTTCATTTTCTCCCTTATAAAAAATCCCTAAGAATAATTTTAAGCTCGGCTTTTTGAAGGCAACTTTTCCTGCTTTTTCTATTCATTTTGCATACCTCCCGTCTTCTTAAAAATGTGATAACGAAATTCACTTACTGTTAATTATATTTTTATCTTACTTCGCCAGCTTTGATTTCTGCCCCACAAAGAATCTGATTTACAGAAATTAATGAGTTTTTTCTAAGGATGCATTGGAATTCCTTGGGAAATTGACTGCCATGGAACATTTGGAATCAAAATATAAAAGAAAATTACTTAAAACGCACAGCAAAAAGAGAGGATAATGTATTCATATGGGAAATAAATCCCTCCCTACTCCCCCTCCTTAAAATTTCTAAGTAGTTTTAGGGAATGAGTTCGTTCTCAAGAAAACCAGGTAACTTTGGTTGTATTTTCCCATTGATTCTTGGAGGTTTAGAAACAGCACTTTATCCAATCATATTACTTCACCACATAAGCCTTTACTCTGAATTTAGTAGATCTTACAGAAAAAGGATGAATTTAGGCCTCAATTGTTTAATTCAGATATAATTACAAATGTAATCCCCAGACTAAGATAGGTCTTGGAAAACACATCACTAAGATCAAAATTCAATCGCCTTTAAATCGGCCATCAGAAGCAGCGTTGGGAAAAGCTCATAGTCAATTAAAAACCAAATCAAAAATCAGAAGAAAACAAACCGTAATAAAGAAAAGTCTAACATGGGTTTCTCTCTTCAGTTCAAGACTGTTCTCAAGAAGAACTTGCTTATTTCCTGGCGTAACAAGGATATCCTCAAGGAGAATGGTTTCCCTTTTTTCGCTGGGATTCTACTGTTTCTTGTCAGTAAGGATTATTGATTTTTTTAGTTATAAAGTTATTTTTTCTCATTTTCAATTTAAAGAGTATCTGAGTGCACTATAATTCATGGCACCTTTGATAATTCCACTTGCAATCAGTGGCTCAAGTCGATCTACTTTACTCCAGATGGTAGAAGAAAAATCAGAGCGCTACAAAGAAACTTAAAAGGTAAATTATTCTTTCTCAATATCTTATTAAAATAAATGGTTTTGATTTTTCCTGTAACAGATTATGGGTCTACGGTAGAGCTCATACATCAGTGGGTGGATCACGTCCAGCTACGTTAAAGGCATTGGAGTAAGATTTATATTTAGGAATCTATTCTTAGACTTTTTCTAAATTTCATTTTCCCATAAAACCACAGAGTGTGTTCACTTTTTTGATCATTCCTGTTGTCGCTGGGTTGGCTTACATTGACAGTCCAGGCATGCTGATAATCGGTTATCCAATCTATTACTTTGCAGCTATTCACCAGTCCTTGTGTCTTTCTACTCTTTTCTCACAAACTAAAATGGCTTCTGAAATAGGCACATTGTTGACTATCATTCCTATTTTTCTTGTGTTTCTCATCTTTGTGGAAGAAATCCGCACGTAAATCTCACGAATTGAACCTAGAAATTTAAGTAATTTTAATGATATTTATTTTTGATTTTCAGTACATCGGCATTCTACTGGCTTCTGGGGCTCTTCCCTTAATGCGCAATAGGTCTCTCTTACTTAGCTTCGCTGAACTCTGATGCATCTTTTTACTAGACTCCACCAGTGAGCAACTACTTTACATCTTCAGATGCAGTTATTCTCTTGATTATCGATGCTGGTTTGTACATCGTCCTGTACTTCTACTTTGATTAAATCATCCCCAACGAATATGGTGTAGCTAAGCATCCACTGTTTTTCATCTAAGGATTGTTTAAAAAGAAATAAACCAGTAGATCCAGGAGTAATACTCATGATTTCAATTCACAATTCAAATTATTCATTCATTAGACATTTCAAAATTTGATTCTTTATTATTTCATTTAAGTGGCCTCCCGCAACAGTCAATCTGGTCTCTAGTAATCTCTAAATAATGGAGATGAAGACGAAGAAGAAAGCATTCATAGATCATCATCTGCAATAATCGATACTTCTTCAGCTGATTTCCATGAACCATATCCGAACGAAAAGAAACTGCCATCAAGTGTAGTTATCAAGAACCTTACGAAACACTTTGGTGATTTCACAGCTGTCAATAACATCTCCCTCACACTCTATGAATCCAATATATTCTGGTAAACTTATCAAATGATTGATAAAAAAATGAAGAATATTAATAATAAACCACTCTTTTTTTCTTTAATTTGTTAGTCTGCTGGGCCATAATGGAGCAGGGAAAACAACAACTATTTCTCTACTGACAGGAATGATTGGCAAAGATGGAGGAAAAGTCTAAAGTAAATCCAATTGAGACCTCTCAACACCTGCTATTTTTAACATTTTTTTCTTTTTTCATTATTATCCTTCAGTGTATGAGAACGACTTAGAGGATAACATCGATGAAATTCGCTAGAACATTGGTCTTTGCACTCAACGTGACTGCCTCTACGACGACTTGACATTTTCAGAGCATCTTCATTTCATTGGCAGCATCAAAGGACTCCAAGGTAGTGAATTAGAAGAATAAATCAAATATATTCTAGATAAAACTTCAACCCATGAAGAAGCTAACAAACTCGCTAAAGAACTCTCCGGTGGATAAAAACGCAAGCTCTCTCTTGGTATGGCTCTTATAGGTGGCTCTCAAGTAGTTTTCCTCGACGAGCCAACTTCTGGTATGGATAACTTGAGCAGGAGAGCAATCTGGGATATTCTCGAGTCCGTCAGAGAAGAAAAACGAACTTTAGTTCTGACTACCCATCATCTCGATGAAGCTGAAGTTCTCGCAGATAGAATTGCAATCATGGCTAAGGGGAAGCTCCTTGCTGTTGGGTCAAGTTAATTTATTAAAAAGAACTTCGGTGAAGGTTACACATTGAGAATTTCCGTTGAAGCTGAGCACTTAGAGGAATTCTAGAACACCATTAAACCACAGCTCAAGAGTATCATCGAATCGTCTATCGATGACTCTTAGTTCAACCCTTAGACACCTGCTGATACGGTTCTTTATTTGATTCCATTCTCCCAATAGAAGAATTTCCTGAAATTATTCAAATAACTTGAGTAATTCCCTCAAATCAACATTGATCTTGTCATGAACAGCTTAGAGGATGCGTTCGTCAATATTGGTATGGATGAGGAGAAATTCTTAGAGAAGAACAAGCGAAGAATGAGTGGTGTCGGAAAGAAACCTGAAGTCAAAAACGAATTCTCGAATTTCAGTGACATTTCTGTGCCAGATTGTCTGAAGAACCCACCAACATTCAGTTTTGTAAATTAGATGACCGCGATATTCTTGAGAAGGTTTTACTATACCATCAGGAATTTCACCAATTGGATTTCGTTTGTAATTGGACTATTTCTACTCGTCGCAGCAACAATGGTAAGGAGTTTGTAATTATTTAAACTGAATTGATTTTTTTTTCTTCCTTTAAACAAATTAGATCGTCAATTTGATATCTGTTCCAGATGACATGGCAAATGCAAAGAACTATTTCAAAATCACATTCATGAGTAACTTCGTGGTATTAGCGTTTACCTTCAATTCCTCGATTTACATATCTCTTCCCGTCTTGGAGAGAGAAACAAACCTAAAATACGCCCTCAATGTCATGGGATGCAGGGTAATCAAGCATAGATATATTCATAATAAAATAAAAAATTATTGAATTCCTTATTTCTTCGTTTGCAGATCGCACCATACTGGATCGGCACATTCTTGTTTGATTACCTGATATTTTTCCTGACAATTGTGATCTTTGAGCTGTTTTGCATCGTTCAATAACTCGACTATATCATGGATGAGTTCTGGTAGATTTTCTTCATTCTCCTCAGCTTCGGTACAGCCTACATAACTTCCTCATATTTCTGGGGGTTCTTCTTCAAGAAAGCCAGTGATGCACTGAAATACTTTCCACTCATGAGCTTCCTTCTGATCTATGCTTTACCATGGATGCTGTGTGGACCTATCTTTTCAATTTACAATAGTGATTATATTAGTAAGATTTTTCATATTTTTAATATTTTTTTCCTACTTCATTTTACCATTTTTTACCTTCATTTTTCAGGCTCCGACACATATGACATCTTAAACGGGCTAGCTTAGATTCCAAGTTACTTATTGAGTCCTTTGTTTGCTCTACAATTCTCCTTTATGAGTCTCTTCCCTCAAACCCCTGGATAGAAGAACATGGGCTAAACTCTCACGAGCTTCTATCAATTCTGTTTACTTATGATCGGAAGTGCACTGATGTTCATGGGAATCACGCTGCTTATCGAATAGAAGAAATTTGGACTCAAAAATTAAGGAGATAACACAGGTAAAGAAAGATAGTAGATTCTTTCTAAAAAATTACCATTTAATTGTTAAAATATCTTCAAAAAAAATAGATAAATCTTAGATCATGCAATCGATCCCTGAGGCCGGCGATCAATATGTCAAAGAAGAACTTCAGCGAGTTGAGAATGACGGTGGGGAGGCTATTCGAGTCTAAGGCTTGATCAAAAAATATGACTCTGGCTGTGTTGCTGTGCAAAACACTAACTTCTGCATCGACAAAGGAGAGATTTTCGGATTACTTGGACCGAACGGAGCAGGAAAATCAACTACATTTGGTATTCTAACATCGCTTATCCCGAAAACATATGGATCACTAAAAATCAAGGGGATTGAAGTCGATAAAGGTATCATGGAGATATATCAAGATGTCGGAATTTGTCCGTAATTCGATTGTCTCTGGGAGAATCTATCTCCACCAGAGCATCTCCGTCTTTTCGGGCGAATGAAAGGCCTTAAAGGGAAAGATTTAGATCTATCAGAAGAGTATTTCATCAAGGTATTTAAATAGCATTTGAGTCCAAACCATTTCTTATTTCTTATTTTTTGTTCTCCTCCAGACTATGTAACTATCAGATATGGTCAAAAAGAAAGCAGGATAATTGAGTGGTGGTAATAAAAGAAAATTATGTGTTGCCAATGCTCTGATTGGTGGACCTGATATTCAATTCTTCGATGAACCCTCTACCGGAGTCGATCCGATTGCGAGAAGATTCCTCTGGAACACACTTACAATCGGATTAAAATTGAGAAACTCGGCGATTGTTATGACAACTCATACCATGGACGAAGTAATTTTTCTTGTATTTTTTATTCTCAACAATTCTCTGAACATTTTATTTTGTTTTTCAATCTTCTCTCTAGGCTGAATCTCTTTGCTCTAAGATTGGAATTTTGATTAAAGGTCAATTCTACACTATTGGTTCTCCTTAGCAGTTGAGAAACATGTACGGTTCTGGGTACAATATCACATTCAAGCTCAATAAGCGTGCCACCAAAAAAGAAATTTTAGATAGACTCAAGAGAGTATTCCAAGATGTCAGTGAAATAAGCGATAAACGAACAGACTATGTGACATTCTAGATTGCGAGAGAAGGTTTCTCCTTCATTAAGACGTTTTCCCTGTGCGAAGAAGATCTGAAAGCAAATAAATTGATCGATGATTTCTCAATAAATCAAAGCTCCTTGGAATAAGTCTACCAGCACTTTAGTAAGTTCCAGACTGAGGAGGAAGAACCCAATCTGTAACCTGAGCAAGTAGTTGCTTGAGGGGTGATCGAAAAACCAGGATGATTGGTCTTTGTTTTAACAAATAATAAGAGTCAATATAAAAATATGAGTTGCTTCATTTTTATATTGTTTTTCTGCTTTTAACAAAATAATCTTAACAACAAAACGAAACTCCTGTATTTTTAATTAATTATCCTTGAGATTTTTCATAAACAAACATAGTCAGGGTTAGAAGATTTTACAGAAATAAGCAATGATTTTATCGTATTTTGTCTAATAATTGTATTAAAAATACATAGCTCTTCATCTAAATTTAGTAGAATAGAATTATCCTGCATTGTCAGAGAAATACAGAGTATCATTAATGGGACTGAATCTAATTTGATTCACAACTGCAGTTCCACTTGTGGGAATCGTGTAAAGCAATCTAGGTGTGCTGATTTCGAGGATATCGTACAAGAGAATTTGATCGGATGTTGCGATTGCCAAAAAGGTTGAAGATTAGTGAATATGTATGGATCTGATGGATTTTGCTCCAGATAGTTTGAAGTAGCTGATTAAATCGTATTTAGAACTCAAATCTTTAGAGGAATAGCTTAAATTTACTTGAGTTTCAACTTCTTAGGGTTGCTGCTATTCTTGATTTTAGATTTCCCTTCTCACTTCTTCCATCCTGCCACGCATGTAGTTGCCATCTGAAAGCATAGATTGAGCAACAAACGGATTAGCATGGATTTGCTCCCGGCCAAGGAGAATTTTTTGAGCTTCTTCTCGGAGATAGTCTTCATCTGATTGTTGCTATGTTCTCATTGCAACATCAACAAGTACTTTCTGGATGGATTCGTTGAGATTCCCTGGTTTTTTTTCTTCAGTTTCTCGTTTGTTCAGCTTTTAAAATTATTCCTCAAGATTGGCTAGGCGAGAGCGGGACTCATTTGAATCTAAAGTGCTTTAGGGATAATTTTCTTCCTCAGAAATCTAGCAGTTATTGTCCTCTTGATTCTTTTCTTCTAGGATATGAGTGTCTTCTTCATGGCTAGAATTAGAATCCACAATTTGAGCTGTTGTATCGTTAGTTTCATTGTCGTTTAAAATCTATTTAACCTCCTCATTGCTATTCTTCTTCCTAGCGTAAATGTAGCATCTGCCATCTACCGATCCACTGACTAAAATACTCGAATCTTCACTGAACGCGATCTCACTTATGATATCATCGTTATCACGCAGAACTTAAGTCTTCACGAACACTAACCAAATAAATCACATATCATGTTAAAAAAATGCCCCAATAAATTAAGAAAATTCTGCAAAAATTTCATTTTTTCAACTCAAAAAATCTTTCTTTTTCCTTACACTTATCAGGTGCTTCTCTGGCATACACGAACACTGCATAATCGCATCCTGCAAGTGCAAGAAACCTATTATCCCTGGAGAACTTCATAGAGAGAATAACGCTGTTATTATCGAATAATATTTGCTTGATTTCTTCTGTTTCGATATCTGCAATGCACACCTTGTATGCTGATTTCTTAGGCTTAACACCAAACGCAATCAATCTATTGTCAGGTGAGATGTCCACAGCGTGAAATGCTGCATTATGTTAAGTTAGTAATTTCAATGCAAGTGGCTTCATGGTGCTTGTATTAAACAATGTGCATTTGCTCCCTCCAGCCATGGCTAGAAGCGATCCATCTCGACTGTAGGAAATCGACCTGATTGGATCATCGTAGAAGTTCAAATTCAACTTTCCTTCATGGTGTTTTCCATGCAAAACACGAAGATACTATCCAGCTAAGGCAATCGTGTCTTTGTGAAGCGAGAAAGCATTAATGGAATTCCCCCAAGGAACAGCTAGCAATGGATTGATTGATTTCTCATGCTTTAATTTGATCGTGTCTTGAATAGCCTTGATGTTGTTAATAGCTATTTCTTGAAGTTGCTTCCACTTATCCGATTGCAGATCAAAAATATATGAGGAAGATACTAACGGTTTTGAAAGGAGATCGGATAATTTTACATCAAACCCACTAGCATATTCTGCAGTGTATCTCCTGAGTATTTCCTAAATTTTGTCCACGTAGACACATCCGTCTGATTCTAAGGATTAGCTGATCAAGGAGTATTTCTCTCCAAGATTGGATCTCAAAGATTTAATAGTTTTTTTAATTTCACTCTCAAATGTGTCGATGTCACAAAGGAGCTTCTCAACGGTTTATTTTTACGTGGCTATCAATGGGTGAGGTACATTGATGACTGCTGAAGGTAGCATGTTGATGATATTCTCAGTTGGAAACACAAATTCAATGTGGGAATTATGTGATGTAATATTCAAACAGACTGGACAAAAAAGCCTGGAAGAAGTGCACAGAGGATATAAACACACATTGAGCTTCTGAAAACAGTCATGACACTTTAGGTTAGAGTATGTTGGAGGGTCCAAGCACTAGTGCATTTTTTAAATAAAGTTAATCTAAATTTGATTCGAAAGGGAGATAAAGATTGTGTTTGCTAATTGGATTATTAGTTTTTGTTTATTCTTAATTTATTTGTGATTTCCTCAGAATTAGGTGTTTCAATTGTGGGGCATTTAATAGAAGAAATAATATCATCCGGAATCAACCAAAAAGAATATCAGAACAAAAGAACAATAGATAAAAACAAATCATAATTTCATTCTTAAAAATAGACAATGTTCTAGATAATCAGATGCTTCGCATATCTTAATATAACTACCCAATCTTAATTAGACTTTTAACTCTCTTCTAGATGCTATTAGCAAACACAACAAATCGAAATTATCACTGTTGTTAATAATAATAATTTTTCCAATTCTAGAACCTTCCACTTAGAAAAAGAATATTTAAGAATTATTTTTAAAACGAAAAGAACATTAGAAATAATTTGCTTGTTTAGATTAGAAGAATAAGTAGTTGAAAGGGTCAGGAGGAGATCTACAATAGCTATTCAACAGGTACTATCAACATACTTCAATTTAAGGTTGGAGTTAAAACCCCTGCTGGTTATGCCTGTTATGTCTGTGGGGATTGCGGAATTTGCAGTGACTGTTGATGTCTCTGGGATGAAACTGATACTGCTCCTCCTGCAATTCCTGTAACCTGCTGATTCACTAAAACTACTGTTTTTTACGATTTGCTATCTTATTTTCTTTCTCCACGGATACTTTTCCTCTGAGACTGCAT
>Ga0302285_10001227_pt1 | contig 14121 bp, 6 predicted proteins | sample III_Fen_E2_2_FD_200455 | JGI IMG/M metagenome (GOLD analysis project Ga0302285, IMG submission 200455) | Peat permafrost microbial communities from Stordalen Mire near Abisko, Sweden - III_Fen_E2_2 | ecosystem: Environmental > Terrestrial > Soil > Wetlands > Permafrost | place: Sweden: Abisko... | reverse complement strand
TTCTTCTCGCTAATAGCCAAACATAATCGAGAAGAGTGAGTTAATATCATGGATCTATCCAACATCAGTTCTCGTCGAGAAGCTCACCATAGAAAAAGCAACTGGCCTATCCTTGTAGTTCGCGCCTGTATCTTTCCCTTACTTTTATTTTTCTTGATTCATAGACATTAATTCTCTCGCTTTTTTTATCAACTCCAATCCGGACTCCTTTTCGTTCAGCACGTAGATAAAAAATCTTCCCAAGACCTTGAAAATCTTAGGAATATCGTTTCTCAGACGCTGCATTGAAGCCATTTACTCCTTGACTTGAAACACTGTCCTCGAGATCTTACTACCAATAATGTTGAGTTTCTGCAGTCCAGGGTTTTCTTCTTTTAGTTCCGACCAGAATTCTTTATGCATAATCACTGCTCGTTTCATGTATTCCTCGCAAAGCTGCAAGGCCGAATCGAATTAAATCTGCTGGATAATATCATCTCCATTGTCTGCATTCTCTTCTCCTCCTTGATTTTCTTCATACATTTTCTTGAAGCGATAAATAATGAACTCCTCATCGAACGTTGGTTTCGTTTTTTCGGCCAGCTCAAATTATGCATAGGCTAAATCTTTCTAAAGACAACAACAAACAATTCATTTTTGTTAATATCTTCTTTGCATCGACTGCAATTGCTTATTTTAATAATTTAGTTTAATTGTGTTACTCTTTTCATTCTTTCCATAAGGAAGAACGCATAACTGATTCTTAATTTTGTCGAAGTTGGGAATTTCTTAATTCCGTTTAAATAAACCCTATTTAACTCCTGTTTTTATCAAAACAAATAAATACAATTAATCCACAAAAAAAGAAGAAAATTTTATGATTTCCTATGATAATTCCAATCAATGGAAATTTCAATTACTTTAATGAGATTCTAGCAAGTTTCTTCCATATCCGTTTGATCATCTCTGCTGTCTTTCTTCTTTGACCGCTTGATTTTGAGGTAGCAATCTTCTTCTTAGCAGATTTCCTTGTGCTTTTCGATATAACCAATGAGCAAAATCTTGGCGTTGACACTTGTCTTGTAGAATTAAATCAGCTGCAAGACTTATTTGATATGCGCTTAGATTTACTCTCCACTTGTGAATTTAATCTAGTTCTTAATTAGAGTAGCAATTCTATTCCTATTGGAGTATACCATAATCATTACAATAAATGGCAGTCCTATACCCCAAGATATCAACCCTCCTGTGTAGCTTGATCCAAAGATCTAGCAAATCAACAGGTTTACGACAGTCCATAAGTAATATGTCGAGATAATCTGATAAAAACGTGCAACATCCTAGGAAAAAATTAACAAAATAATTGGTGTGATTTTGAGTGAAAAAATTCAATATTTCTCTTTCAAAGTTATACTGGATCGTAATATGGATCTTCTTGATTGTAGGCCCACCAAAGTGGAATGCAAGGGATAAAGATTGAGAGAACTAAATCCCAGTAATAGCTAGAGTCACCTTAAGGAAAGAATGCAAAGAAAATAACTCCAATCATCTTGTTCACTAGAAACATTGTTTCGCCTCTTGAATCCTACAACAAAAACAAAATAAGAAAAAATATTCTTAATAAATCCATAATAATTTGATTTCTTTCTCTCTCTGTGTGTCTCTTACTTATCTAGCTTTTCTATCTCCTGATGTCATAAGAGGCTCAAAGTAAGTGAGAGCAACAATGAGTGCGAATATCATGTAGATAATATTGAAAAAACTGAAAATGACTACATGAAAAATATGCCATCCTTAATAGCAAACAACATCAAAAGTGAAGTCATAGTTGCTGAGGATTAGCGATCCGCTGACTGGGTCAGTAGAGCACTTTTATATTTCAACGAGAGTATCAGTAACAGGCAGTACCAAGACTGTGAAGAAGAGAGAAGCAAACAGTCGCAAAATATCTAATGGCCATGTGATTGTCAGCTACTTATTTGTGATTTTATAAGACACATAGAGAATATCAGCGATGACTACAAAGACTACAAAGCACACAACGTAGATCGAAAAGATGAACATCGTATAGGTGATTGGCACATAATTGGTCAGCTGAAAGAAATTGAAGATCTGAAACAGCCAATCCATAAAACTATTTGCGTTCCAAGCAGGCCCAATACCTTGGTTAAATGGGAAGTTTAACATCTGACAATAATCGGCGAACGTCGTATAGTACAAACTCTGGTGGGAAATAGCAGATCAAAAAGAGATTATTAGTTATGAAAAACACAGCACTTTGTCAATGCCGCTGGTTGAGTAGCATGATGATTGAATACTATTTTTTACGTAGACACTTTCGGGTTCTTCCTTTTTGAGCAAGACATACAGCACATTGAAAGTGACTTATTTAGCGCTCTCGATGAAGGCTTCAATACCCTTCTTCTCATTCAGCAAGAATTCCTTTTCTTTCGCTTTGCTGTCATGGGCGTTCATTTCTCACACAAAAATTGGATTCAATTCGCGTGAGTAAATTAATTGAATTCAATAGAGGCAAACTGATTTAATTGTTTGTTTTTTCTCTCTCCCTTTTGTTACTTTCTCTAGTGGGTTTGTTCTGTGTATTTTTTTGTTAAACAGATTCAAATCTCCAAGTGACAATAACCTCATCACTAGACAGGAAAGCTTAATAATCTCCTGCTAAGTAAGTAGTTACTTCCTAGGAGTAGTAATATTTGATTTAGAACTTGTTTAAATAATTAATTGAAAATCAAAGAAAGAGTGGAGAACACTGAGTCTGAATGGACTTAAATAATTGTAATTATATTGGCATTGAAGTCTTTTGAGGATTGTTACTAATTCTTTAGAGAGTCTTATTTTTGTTTGAATTTGCTTTTTATTTTTATTTTTCGTTTTATTTATTTTTTTGCATTAACTTTTCAAATGAAAAACCTTTGAAATATTTGTGCGTAGATTTTGGTTTAAAACAAGAAGTAATAACACAAACAAGAATTGAGAATATGATTAATAATCAGTTGTACAACTTTAATCTTCAAGAATTCATTGGCTTACGCTCATTCTGCTAGTTCAGGAACTATTTAAACGAAATTCCTAATGGCTATTGCTATTGCTGGAGATGCTAAGAAGAATATTGCGAAGATGTTTGCTACTTCAATTATGATAAAGATGCTGTGTGCTACTGCTAAGGAGTAATCTGCTGAAGTATGCTATTTGTAGATCGAGATGGTTCTTTCTGAGTAGCAACAAGCGGCGTATTATTACTATTGTTGTTGTTATATTTCTTGCCGAGTAAACCAAGATTGCTTTGCTTGGCGTGTTAGAATTTGATTTCTTCATCGACTGAGTGAACATTTGAGGGAGTGTTCCGCGAGTTTGAAAGTTTATTCGACTTTCCAAGCAATATCGAGGGATTGATCTTCGAATTCAATTTAGTTTCTTATTAAAGTTGCAGGTATTGCTGCTACTGTTAATGAATCAAAGATAATTTCGCTTGGTGATCCATTATGGATTTGCTACTATTCGAGGAGTAGTTGCTGCTTTGAGCATTTCCTTCAAGGGCATGGCTACTGGTGTGATTGTTACTAAGAGGCCGTGAGATGCTAGTTGAGTTTTGTGATGAATTCATAAATGAATTTTATGAGTTTTGCTTGCTAGAACCAGGCGTCTTAGAATGTATATTTTGAATACTAACACTCGAGTGATTGCTGCTTGAAAGAACGTTGCTATTAAGGTAATTATTAGGCGAGATGAATTTAGGAATATGACTGTTGAGATCAATCTGAGCTGTAGACGGTGTAGTAATAGCGATGTTACTTTTATTTCCTTTTTTGCTGGCATATTCCAGATGAGATTGTTCAGTCTGTGTTCTCTCAATGGGGTTATATTATTATTAAGGTAACTACTACCTGTTACTACTGCTACTACAATTAGCTCCATTGGTTCGAATATTCGTATTAGATGGTCGCTGTTGTAGCACAGTCGAAGATATATCTTGATTATTACCATTTCCTTAGCTGGTATAACAAACATTAGAAGCATTCTTCAAATCTTATTCTTTAACTTGTTGTTACTGCTTTGATCCTACACCTTGTAATTGCTATTACTGCAATTGCTATTGTCGTAATTGCTCGTAGTAAATAGTATTCTCATCTAGCTATTTAACAGAAGTATTCTTGAACACTTACTTTCGACTCAGCGCCTCATCAAAAGTTAAACCAGCTCCAGCAGCAAAGTTAACTCGAGATTTTTCAGGTTAATTATTCAAATTGTTGTTGTTGTTATTAGCCTTATTCAGGAATGCTATTGGATGCATTGCTGCTTGTCTTGGAGGCTATTATTATTGTTATTATTATGACTGATCAATAATGCAATTTGAATTCTGGATATTGTTTGTCTACGCGAATTGTTTTCGAATCTAAGAAATCACATCTTCTTAATAAACTGCATTTCCTGCAGGAGCAACTGGCTGGTAGTTATTATGATTGCTTTAGTTGTTGTTGCTCTTGAAGCAATTCGAGAAGAAACTCGCTTGATTTGATGTTGAATTTGCAGGCTAAGTCATAACTCCAAAGGCATATTTTTCACTGTTTAATGCAGTAGATTCTTTGTTTTTGGGAGTAGCTGGTAGAGGCAGATCTGAATATGTACTATTTAAGTTTGTATTGATGTTCATGATCCCAGCCATTTTATTCCCTCCAGCTGGCGAATAAGGAGAAGATATCTTACCTTGCGTATTCTGATAAGCTCCCTTTAAAGGGCTAGCAGGTTCATGAAATGATCTTGCGTTCTTCTTCTCAGCTGCTTCGAGAGCTCCTTAGCAAATCGCGATTCGTTTCAAATATTTCTCTTGAGTCTTTTTAAGTTCTTCTTCAAATTCTGCTTTGATTTCGAGCATCTTTTACTTGATCCCTTCAGTATCCAGAGTAGTTAATTCTTTTAGAATTTCTTCCTCAGGGGAAATAGACATTCTGCTGTAGTTTTAAGATACATTCGAAGCTTCCCTGGTAGTTTTATTAGATTGTTTGGCTTCGAAATGCGAAAGAACTTATTGTATCTGCTAAGATGGTTGTTGTTGTTGCTATTATTTTGGTGAAACAATTTATTATGCAGGAGAAACTAATCCTTAAGGCGATAGAAGATGATATTTCTATGAAGGAGAAGGATATTATTAAGTAGCTTTGAGTTGCTATTGTTATTATTAAATGCCTAAGGGAACCTTCTCAGTTTGAAGAAGATTAGCAGCAGCAGGGAGAAATTGATGTTGTTAGCTTGTTGAATGGCGCTCTTCTTACATGCGCTCTTTGCTATCAACAGCATTACAATCATCATCACCTTCTTCATCTTAAGAATCTTAATGGTCTTTTTACACCATGGTACCAGTTTCATTTTCCCATATTGCAGGACAATCTTGTTTGCTGTAGAATTGAGGAAACTGTTAAGTTGATTCAGATAAAATCTCACAATTCTAATATTCTCTGATGGTTCCACTTTCATTTATCACAAACTCGCCTTGAAAATCGCAAGAAGCTTCTGTAGTCAGTCTCATTGGTTTGTTTCCTTTTGTTTAAACATCCACTTTGTCTTTATGTTGATTTTGTTGCTGTCTGAGCTATTAAAACTGCTATCCTAGTAACTTGGGTTGGTCTTATTTGTCTTATTGTGGCCTTGAAGCGTTCTCAATTTTCTCTTTTTCCTCTTATTATCTCTCAGCTATGTGCTGCTACTGTTGTTACTGCTGCTCTTGTTTTAGATTATTGTTGGCTTATTTTTGTCTTTATGCCATTTTCTCAAGCAGTTATCTTCTATAAATTCTGACATTTCCCAAATTTTCTAGAACTAAGCTCGTCATGATGGTTTCCGCAGCTCCCTTTTAAGTGTGAGATATTATGAATGGATGGAGAAGTAAATCCTAAGCATTAGGTCTTTTTTCAGGATCGACGGTGAGACACAACCCCACAAAGGAATTGAAGTCGTTGCTCCATTTTTATGGATGTGTCAACCCTTTAGGTGGTTGTTTGCTGATTTCGATGATCGCTTTGAAAGGGCTCAAATTACTGTAGGGAGGTTCTCCTTCTGCCATTTCAATTGCTGTGATTCCAAGACTCCAAATGTCAGTCTTCTTATTGTACTTCGATTTGCTCAAAATCTGCAAAAAGAAACCAAAAACATGAATTCAGACAATTTTTAAAAATTAATTGAATTATTATTACTTCTGGTGACATCCAGAATGGCGTCCCTATGAACGATTCGATGTATCCAAGGGTATTTAAGAGTTCAGCTGAGACTCCGAAATCAGCTAGTTTAACATGTCCTTGCTTATTAATCAGAATATTTCCTGCCTTGATATCTCGATGGATTTTTTTAGAATTATGCATGTACATGAGCCCTTACAAAACTGATTTTATTATGCAGGCAATATGAGGCTCCCTAAGCGTCCTCTAAGTGGCCTTCATCAAATCGTTGACACTCCCAACTTCGCAGTATTCCATGACTAACCACAGCTACTCATGATGCAGATAACTTCCAAAGTATTTCACAATTAGTTCACTTGAGCAATCTCTCAGAATACATATTTCTCTCTTCAAATTTGCGAGATCACCGGTTTGAGTATTCACAATCTTAATCGCATAATTTTTACTGGAACTTACATCCACAGCTTTGTAGACTCTGCCGTATGATCCTTCACCTAGTAATTCAACAAGATTAAACAGTAGCTCAGGATTCTCTGAACTGATGATCCCATCTTTAAAAATGTCTTCTTCGTTCATTTTCTGTTTTGTGTGTGTTTTTGATAAAATTTCAATTTATTTTTAGTTTTTTGGATTTGTGTTTTTTGAAGATCCTACCAATGAATCTTACCCTCTGATTTTTGTATTTGAATTTTTTTCTTCTTCTTCCCCCCTCTCGCCGATCTAACAAATTTCTCATCTTTCAAATTCACACATTGGACATAACTAACTGCTCAATGACAAATCAATAATTTTATACTGAAAAACGCAAAAGAACCTGATACAAAAACAACAATAAATATTTTATCAGTTGATCACAGAAATTTAAAATATCAAAAACGATTTCCCATACTACTTCTTAGTAGTAGGAAATTATTAAGTAGCTTAGATAGACCCAATACATCAAAAGAAACTAGACTCTATTTTTTTAATTCCCAGATTAAATTAAATAAATTTTATTTTAGCATTTGACAACATAAATTGTGTCCTATTTAGATCTAGTGAATGCAACTATGATGTTTTTGATTTTTTCAGAAACCTTAAAACTTAAATTATACAAAGTAGCATAAGAAATATGATAAAAAAGCAGGACAAAAACATATTTTAATTTATTATTTAATATTCTCTTTGATTTCGTTCATTTTTAACTTACTAATAGGTTAGTCAATAATGAGAGTTCTTATGATTAATCATATTATTTACCTCTCGCAAAAAAAAAAGCTTAAAAATCACATTCTCAAAGTACACACACGCGCATATATTAAAATGGAATACAAAAAAAACAAGATTGATACCCTAAAACAAAAGCTATCCTTGGGTTTCTTCAAGTAAATTTTGCATTAGAAATCAAGCGAACCTAAGTGCCTTTCTAAACCCACATTTTCTTTGAAAAAAGGATCACGACAAACTCATTTTTCAGAGAGATTAGAGTTACTGGATAGGAGAATATTCCTCAAAATGCACCAGTGATTATTTGCGGGAATCACAACAATCAGTTCATCGACGCATTGGTAAATAAAAAACTCTTCTTGGAGAAATATTTAGTGATCATTTTTGTCCTTTTGGTCTACTCAGTTAATGGGAGCTACAGCAGGAAGAAGCGTGAAATTCATAATGGCAGCTGCAGTAACAAATTACAAACTCAAAATGGCTTGATGATTATTTGAATTCCATTGATGATATTCTAGAGCATGCGTAGACATATCCATGGAGCAATTGGACGGTTTTTAGGGTGCATTCCTGTAGAAAGACCAAGGGATCTAGCTAAACAAGGCAAAGGGACTATTATCTCCATCAAAGATGGAGTTTTAAAGGTAGAGAAATATTGTTTTTTCATTGAAATTTCATAATGACAAAGCTAACAAAAATCAAAAGGGGAAAGACACAGAGTTCACCAATTAAGTTCGGAAAGGCACTCAAATAATTATCGGAATTGTAAGTGAAATATTAGATATTTTAGATAATAATAGCATGTTAAGTTATTGGAAATTATAACACACATTCTTGTAGATACAAGATTAATTGAAAGTAAATGAAGTCATTAGTGACACAGAATTACGATTTAGCATCGATACAGATGAGAAACCATATGAGAATATCAATGAAAAATATAAAATATGTCCAGATATTGATTAATCAGAGCTGTTTGGGTATGTTTGGAGTGCACTAAACAAAAAATAGTGCATTGGAATATTTCCTGAGGTAAACCAATTACATCTTGGGAGGGGGGATATTAAAGTGGATTGTAAACTAAATATACTATTTCTATCACTTTTAGGGTATCAGCCATGACAGTTCTGATTTTATGCCCTTGAAAGCAGGTGTATGTATTATGGCTCTGGGAGCAATGCAGAAGTTTCATTAGAAGGTGTATATTGTACCTTGTGGGTTAAATTATTTCAAGGGGGATAGATTTAGATCGAAAGTGTCTATTCAATATGGCTAAGCATTTGAGATACCATTTGAGTTAGTCGATCTTTACAATAACAACAAAAGAGAAGCCATTTCAGCGTTGCTGCTAGAAATTGAAAATCGATTAAGATCTGTTGTGTATCGAGCTAAAACATCAGCTGATTTATAAGCCATCCTTTAAGCTAAAAGGCTTTATTTTTCTTCCTACAACAAGAGACTCAATCCTCAGGAGATTAATATCTTAACTAACAGGTGAGACAATGAGAAAGGGATTTTTTTGTTTATGCTAAAAAATGTATTTTTTAGTTAAATAATTATTAAAAATATTGCTATTTTTCATCGAATAAAAGGTTTAACTCAGCTTATGTTGCAGCTCAAGCTCACCCAGAGATGGTGAAGTTATTAAACGATTGCAAAGAATATAACAATACAATGATAAGACTGAAATTAACCGATGGAGAAACAGTAGCTAGGTACAAGCATGGAATATTAATGACTCTCTTTGCGACAATCTACTCGATTTGTAACATAATCTTCTGCTCAGTTCTGGTAAACCATATGCCTTCAAAAATAACACAAATTATTATGATTTATTAATTTGTTTTTGAATTCTCCAATAAAATTCATTTTCATAAAGGCTTTCCCAGGATTACTGTTGAACGGACCGATTGGATTAGTGCTGCGATATTTAGCTGAAACTGCAAGAAAAAAAGAAGCAATTGGATGGCCTTCTCCATGCTTAGACATTGTCGCCAGTTACAAAGTCTCATTTGGATTAATCATTATCCCAGTGACATTCTGGTTGTATTACTTAGTTTTCTTCTTTTTCTTGAAAAATTTCATTTTTTCACCTCAACAAATAAAACTCATTTATTGCATTGAAATCGGTTTCATTGTGCTCTACCCAATCTATGCATTCCTCATGCTTCGTCTATTCGATGATATCAAGAAGCACTACAAGGCTATTCGAGCTAGGATTAGATTCTTACATTCAAATACTGAACTTGAAGAAACTGAAAGAAGAATCGAGAATGAAGTAAGCACACTTTTGATATTAACTGATAACTTTTCCTAAGAGCTAAATGGAGTATTGGGTATTTTAATATTATGAATTGATTGTGTTTTTGTGGACAACTAGATAAAAGATATTGTGAATATCCATTGCAGATCTAAAAAAGAAAATTTCGAAGATTTCCCAATTGAACAAGAGGAGCAACAATAGCAGCCAGGGAACGAAATAGATTCAGCTAATAAGTAAGTGCTCTCACCTAGAGATAAGTTCATTTTTAAGCTTAACAAAATCAAATAAGCTTTCAGCTACCCAGTTCAAAAGTAAGCAAATAGTCTTGCTGTTAAAAGAAATCTTATCTTAAAATATTTACAATTTGTTGTGGCATTGTTAATTTTTTATTTAAATAGGATCCAAGAGAAGCTCTCCTTGAGGTTGATATCTGATTCAACAATGTAAGAAGTCTACAGGTATCTAGATAAAAATAGAACAAGCACTAATAGTTCTGAACTAGAAACAGATGAGTGAACAAAAGAATGTATCGACAATAATTAATCAAATTGCCAATGTTTTTTTGTATTCTGATAGCTTGACTTTGTTCAACATTAATGAAATTTAAACATATTTTTCTTTAACAAACATCAATTAAATGTGAGTTATTCAGGACATTTTTTCTACTAAATACAAACTCCATAAATATAGCTGAAGGAAACAATCAATTAATGAAATTTAAGAATTAGTTTAGTTAAATATTCAGCTATTTTCAATGACAATATTTGAGAGACAAAAAATGCAGTGATTTTAATAAATAAATCACTGCAATTAACTACCAATCTTGTGGGAGGGGGATGATATGAAATGTATCACTTGTGTGAACTGCTAGATTTAGTTAATTTTTCTTATTTCAAAGAATAAATCAAAAAAAAGGAAGTCTCCTGTGAGAGTAACTTTAAGGTTATGTAATTGATAATCTAGTTAACCAAAGTAATTTATACCCTATGAGAAATCAGAAAGATAATATTGAGAACTCTAGCAATTCCCCTCGTTTTAGCAGAAAAAGTCCGCGACTTCAAGATCCAGAGACGATTAGATGGCTGAGAAAGCGATATGTAGACAGGGCCAGATAAGATTACATTCTTAAATAAGATAAACATCATCCCGAATCAAAAGAGATTTTGGAAGTTTTCCATGATCTATCTGCTGACAAGCGAATAATTACAATGGAAAGCTTGTGTGGGTATTTGCAGGAAAAGGATATTCAAATTACAAATAAGGAATTATCAGGGATTATCAGTGCTAAGAGTAGCTTAAAATAATAGCAGATAGACATAACAGATTTTGAGAGAATCATGATGTCAGCGACTTTAAACTAAAAGTTTACAAGTTCCAAAATTAAACGAAGAGTTAGCTAAGAAAAGTAGCAGCAATCACCGAAGCAAAAAGAAGGAATAAATACACAGAAATAATCAAAAATACATAAAAATGCATTGAATCTGAAGGAATCAAAGCGATATAAGGGAAATTCAGTTTAAAATAAGGATATTTCTTAATTAGATTACAAAAAAATAAGATTATTAAGTAAAAGCGTTCTGTTAGAAGATCATAATACTCTGGAAAAAGATATCCATTAGGATGAGTGTAGAATACATTCAAAAAGTAACCTAGAATAGTAATAAGAGTAATCTCCATAATAGGATTAATTATATGAATGCCTATTGCAAGCTGGAAATAAAAGAAATAATTAGATAGTGATCTAAGATGAGATGGATTAACATGAAGAAAAGGAATAAAGAGGATAAAATGGGAAAACAAAATTGTTAAAGAAATTAAATCATATTGCAATTACAAATAACCCTACAAAACATGGTAATGTATTACCTTCAGAAACAGTTAGTCTTCGTAAACTTCTTCCTTCTTATCAATCTCCTAATTCACTAAATCTATCTCAGACACCTAATCCTATTTGTTCATCTCCTCCTTAAAATTATCTTGAAACTCCTCTCCCTTAAGTTTCTCAAGCGAAGAGACAATCTTTAGAGAGTTTAGTGAGTATGATTCACTTTGAGCGAAAGAGAGATGCGATATTATAAGATTTACAACAACTGCAATAGTCTTCATAGAAAGATAAAACAAATGAAAAGTATGTGCTTCTGGAGAACTTGATTGGATTATCGAAACATTCCAATCTTTCTGCTAAAAGGAGTATGATTATTTGTAAGTAAATCTCAGAAAATCTTGTTGATCCACTGCAACAGGATTAAATTAACAAAGAAGATAGAAGCAGTAGTGTAAAGAGATAGGATAGCAAGCACATGCAATTTAATAGCTAATTAGAACATAACTAATCTTTATTTATTAACCCAAGAGATGAGCAATCTATGAGCCTAGATTTCTCAAGGAATACTCACTCTCAAAATAAAAACTAAAAATACCATCTTCTCAGCTGCAACGAGCTGATTTAAACCAACAGTTCCAGTGAAAGTTCAACAGATCCAGGTTTTCTTGAAGAAACACTAAATATTGTACGTCTTGCGAAGAGATAGGTTAAGGAAGATTTTAGATATAATCCTCCAAGCATATCACGGAAGGCATGTTCTTCTAGCTCCAATTAAAGGACTGCAGTTTCCTCTGCATGGAGTAATTCTTCTAGATTAGATTAAGTAGCAAACTCATTTTCTCCCAAGCTAAATTGTAAATTAAGATTGAGTTAACTGACGAATAGTAAGTTATTCAATGAGGGAGAGAGCCAAGAAAGGTAGAAAATCTAAAAGAAAAGTGTGATCTAAAACAGCAGAGACATATGCTAAGATTCAACCTAATCAAACACACCAGTGTCCTTGATTTTAACAAATAAATTTACCAAAAATAAAGGATTCGCCAAATGCAAACTTCAAAATACACAAGATATTAAATAAAAAAATATTATACCTCTTAATCAATTTTTCAAATCAAATAATAGAATGCATCTATTGACAGCAAGGCAGGACAAGACATACAGCAGTAGGAATAATAATAGCAAACTACATTCATCTGCAGGTAAACACAGCTCTTTGAATATTGTCGTAGAGGATTAGCTCATTTGAAACCACTTTATGTACATATATTGTTTTCATATTCAAAATAATACAAAAACACATAATTGCATTATAAAAATCATAATTTTCTTAGGATAGAAAAAAAAAATATCACTGAGTGGAGGGAGGAGCTTATTGGGTTTTTATTAAATGAATATTTTTATTGTGATTTGAATCGAAAAAGTTAAGTGAAGTTGCAAAAATAATTAGATAAACTGAAAAGGAAGAGGAGGATAAGAAGAAGAAGAGATTATGGGTGATCACGCTAGCGAACAAATAGTCGACATGCCTGAAAATTCAGAGATGAAAAGCATGAAGAATGATGCACTAGCTTAGGTACCTTAGGCTGAGCAAAATAAATCTTGAAAGGAGGGAAAGGGAATCTATGTTTGAATGATAAATGGTTTAAATATGAAATCTTACCAGATTAATGAGTTTTATTTTATTGTTTTCAGGCAAAATTCGCAGTAGAGAACTTCAAGTTTGAGAACAAGATCTCCTCTCATATCAAGAAATTCTTTGATGAAAAATATGGACCTAATTGGCATTGTGTTGTTGGTAAAATAACATCAACGAATTCATTATTTTCTTACACTTTATCTTTATTTATCTTTTTAAGGCAAACATTTCAACGCATTTGTGTCTTACGACAGCAAGAATTTTATATTCTTTTATGAAGGACAAATGGCAATTCTTCTTTATAGAAAAGGCTGAAAAATGAAGGAAAAATAGATTTCGATTTGGTTTTTGTGTCATCAATAATCAGCAAGGTTTTGTGTTTTGTACTTGTTTGTGCTCATTATGAAATACAGATGGCTCACAAAATGTAATTGAAATTTTTAATAAATAAAATTGAACTTAAAGGAAACATAGAAATACGAATAATCAAGAAAGTTACAACTTTAGTTCTAAAGATACAGAGTTATCTGATAATTATTTGCGAGATTAAAAATGAACTCTGTAAAGTGAATCTTAGCTAACATTTTGACGAAATAATGAAGATCTCTGGTTGCATTCGTAGAATGATTTTCGTCAGCAACTATGAGGTAAATATTATTCTCACACTTTTTCTGCATCATTTAAGGTATTTATGAATCAAATTTATTTAACAAACTAAAAAGATAACTAAAATAATGACTTCACAAATAAATTCGATCAACCCTCTATTTCATGTAAGCACATAGTCAGCGAAAAATAGAAAATCAGCTAACATTTTTGAAAATATTTTTGTAATGGAAAAGATTTTAAAGCAAGAAATAATCAAAATGTTATGAAAAACCATACTTTCTGAGCTTGATTCTGAGGATTTAAATGTCTATTTTTGGTTATCTATGTTGGATTTATTTATATCCATAATTGCTGTCTCTTTTTTTTTGTTTAGTTTTTCTTAGTTTTATCATCTAAAAACAGTTTTAAATCA
>Ga0302285_10001224_pt1 | contig 14146 bp, 5 predicted proteins | sample III_Fen_E2_2_FD_200455 | JGI IMG/M metagenome (GOLD analysis project Ga0302285, IMG submission 200455) | Peat permafrost microbial communities from Stordalen Mire near Abisko, Sweden - III_Fen_E2_2 | ecosystem: Environmental > Terrestrial > Soil > Wetlands > Permafrost | place: Sweden: Abisko... | reverse complement strand
TTTTTATTTTTGGTATGCTTTCTCTTAATTACGATCTTTACCGCAATAAGAATGACCATAATTGTGATAACAAAATATAAGTTTATTTTTTGATAATATTATTAAGTGTAACAGGATACATTTATTATTCGAAAGATCGCGTAAAATAATACAATTTTATCAGAAAGCAATTAGATCCTAGCTCAAAGTGGATGTATGCGCACTCATTTTATATAATAGTAAAGGCTTTATTTTGGATGAAAACAACAATAATACAGAGGTTTGAAAGAATGAGCAGATGATTTTCCTATTGATCTTGAGTTCATAGTATTCAAGCGGAAGATTTGATCACTCAATCTGTCGTAAATAGAATCTCCCTCTCTTTCTGCTTCGTCTTCGAATAATTTTCAAAATTCATCTTTAATCCCATACAAAAAGCATCAATCTATTTGTCTAATCTCCCCTGCCTCTGGATAAATATCTCTCTCTCCCACTCTATCTCTCTCATAAAACCTCTGTGACAATCTTAAAATCCTTCAAGAGGAGTGTTTGCAATCTTTCTAATTTCTCTACAATCCCACTTGTAATTATCTACCCTTGCTACCCTGCTGTCCATTCTTCTTAAGTACTCGAGTATTCCCCATTCTCCTCTGCTTATGAGAACTCTAACTCACTTTATATTAATATCTACTTATCATCCTATTCGATTCGACTGCTATTTACATTAACCACATTATTCTATCCATGATCTAGTTGTTGTTTCCTGCCATCTTCTTTGCCATTTAAATCCCCAAGTACTGCATTGAATATCTATAAATCCATCTGCTGAGAAGGATCGCGAGAATGATCAGGAACTATCTAAGATATCGATAACCAACCACTCCGACTCCGAAGTTTCTTAGGATTATTAACCATCTAAAAGCTCTGACATTATTGATACACATTTGAATCTTGCTGCTGTTCTGAATACATCTGACACATGGATTGCTAATGAATTAGCGGAAATTACTGCTACTACTACTACTGCTGCTGCTTCCCTTATTTATTAGACTCAGCTGACAGAATCTAATTCATTTGATTTTTGCTATTAGTATCATCATTTTTTAGAATCCTCTAAATACCCCCCTGCTCATCCTTATTCGCAGAAACTCCTTCGATAGCTTTGCTCCAACTATCTCTTCCCCATTACAGCTATTTCTATTATCGCATTTATTACTCATTATTAGCATTATTTGAATTTATATTATTACTATTAAAGCTATTGCTACATCCACTGATGTTATTCATTCTATTCATCACTCCATTTTAAGGAATACTCCTGTTGACGTTCTCATTATTCGTTGTTTTGCTTATCTCCGCATCTAATAGCTTCGTCTTTACAATCAGTTTCGCAGCTAGTTCTTCAGTGAATGCTTTCTGATCAGCTAGCTTCTTATTAAGAATGTTTATCTCTTATTTGAGCATTTTTACGACGCCATCTGGTTATTTTACAGTTGTTTCTTCGAACAGTTTCTTCTAAAGACATTTAACTTATTCCGATTTCTCTTTGAGTTTCTACTTCAGTTCGATGTTCTCCTACGCGTAGAAGCTATCTGAGGTATTAATGTCATCAGGGAATCCACTCAGATTCTACGTATGAGAAGATGTATCCTTTTCGAGATCAGTTTCACTGGTTTCAGTGAGCACAGCAATGTTCGTAGGGATTCTATCGATGGGGATGCTTTGGAGAATATAGTTTGAACTGTCCAGCAATAAGGCACGCTCAGGTTGATCAACAGATTGGTTTTGTTTCTCAAGACAACGGAGGATTATCTGATCCACACGAGGGAACTACACAGAAAAAAGAGAAAGGAGATAGGTTATTAAATACATAAACTGATCAACGAGAATTAAAGATAAATCAACTACTAACAATCATACAGCTTTAGCTATCAATACTGTGGAGATGAGATTCAATGTGTTCTCAAAGCGCAATGCATTCACGAAGAACGAAAGACTTAGCTTAATGTATCTATGCGCCAGCTAAGTGTGCTAATGGTAGTGATTATGGCTATGATTAATTTAACTTTCTTTACTTTTATTATCCTTAACAATATTATTATTCTTGAAATGCTATGCTATTTTCTAAGTAATCAGCTGTAATGTCTATGGACTGTTACTGGCGAACAGATGACTAGGAAGCAGTCCATAATACGTTTTAATTATTTTATACGCTGTCGCTTCACTGGATACTACTAGCAGCAAGAGCAATGTGTTGAGCACGAGCTCAATAGGAATATTCACATTCCTAGGATTAGCTGACAGGAACACCTGCAAGACTCGTAGAATCTTCTCGTGCATGATGCTGTCTGATTGATTGAGTCGCAATTCCATAGCGATGTCGTATAAACTAAAATTCCATCTGTCGATATGGATGACTCGTTTGTCTAAGAGTGTCTCTGCTTAGCTCATACGGACACTCACTCCGCGAGAGAGTTTCTCCGAAGTGATTTTCTCAAGCTATGATCGATAATCATCCTGCAATTCTTCTCTTTGGATAATCATCATAAAAAACAGAGAGAGTTTATTAGAAGTACCAGCAGTTTGAATAAACTTAAGGGGTTACCTAGTGCATCCTAGATACTGCAACCAACTCATAGCAATCTTTGAATCTTCTCCAAAGATCATTCCACACTGAGTTGAATAACAAAAAAAGGTTAATAATAAATCCGCTGAGTATCTATGTCCCTAATTATCTGAATAATCTTAAGCAATGTTTACTGATGAAATCATCGATGAGTTAGTCTAGCGCTCTTCAACACAATGACTGCATATTCTGTGTTGTTTCTGCTTATCTTCTCCTTTGAGACATCCTGAAATCTATCAAAAATAAACAGAAAGTCAAATAAAAGCACCCTTTACTAGATACATAAAAATCTCATTTTTTTCATCCTAGTTATGCGTTAATCATAATTAACTTCATTCCTCTCCTTAACACGCATCCTCCTTGATAGTAGATGGCTATTAACAATATCTTCCTTATTCCTCAATTTTATCATTATCGATTACAGTTGTCCGATGCGGTGAGCAAGTAGCGCATACTGAGGAATAACATCGTTTGCATTAATGTGCTTTTGTAAATATCCCAAATGATCCTCCACAAACACTGCAATTCGAACAAATTGGAATACTCTCAACTAGGGTAATATCTTTCAGTTGTCGAGCTACTATGGTAGATGTCTCCCTTGATTTTGGTAGCATTCCCAATAAGGTAGCTGTTTTTTGCGATTTTGCTACTTTGATCTACTAATCTATGTATTTTAGATTATTATTATTTCTGTTTGTTTTTGTTAGTTGTTTTAAACCCTTAGCTAGATAGAATCAACACTCTAAGAAACGAATAATACTCAATTAAATTATCAAATTACTTGAGTTTACTTTGTACGATTGTCTTTGTTAATCCTTAGAAACTTTTTCTACAAATATCCTCTTACTGAAATAATAATTAGAAACGAGCAACAAGAGTCATCTTTTTAAAAATGAAACAACAAAAAACAGTTATTTTTAAATGCACAGCAAATCCTAACTTTCTACCTTGTAATAAAAAGAAAAAGAAACAGTATTTCAAATCTTTTAAACAAGAATCCCTTATGAGAAAATCCTTTGAACAACAACTTTTCTGCAGAGTTGAATTTTCTTCCTTCCCTTTCATATCGTTATCTTTGAACTCGCCTTCATATCTCCTTTCATTATTTCAGAAGAACTTACTTACAGCATCATCAAACAATGTTAGAATTAATAAATTATAAAGTAAATCACTTCTTTCTTACCTTGGCCATGCTATTTGCCATCTTTCCACTCGCATTCATATATGTATCCTTTATTCCCGAAGTACTCACCTATGAAACATAACATAAAAATAAAGCATATTATAAAATATAGCTTGTACAAACCTTATCCATTTGGTTAGTTATTCTTGATCTGACCTTCATAGCATCCTTGATCAAACTTAATTGTAGCTACACTTTTTTAAAAAGAGAATAGGTGAAGACATTGTAATAATAATTAATCTTAACATAAAATATGAAATTTATTATGAGCATCCTCAAAAAAACATTTTATGAATTCAAACAAAGAAATTGATTCTAAAAACCAAGATTTTTCATTAAAACTATTATTTTTTTCTAGGCATTTTATCATTTTCTAGCTACCCTCTCCTGTATTATTTTAACCAAAAGCCCTTTTCTATTTGTATGTTCTCTATTTAGACATTCAGGTCAATAAATCTCCTAAAAATAGGGATAACAAGTTTTTCTATCATTATTGTTGTTTTAACAGTAATTAGTTAACAAAGCCTGATTCTATTACTAAAACTATTTAAAATCCCAACAGTAAATGGTTTTATTGTTCATTTATTAAATTATTTAGTTTGAGTTGTGGGATGGAAATAAGGATAATGAGAGGATTACTTGTTAAAAATTAAACAAATCTAAAATTATTTCAACCAAAAAACAAAGTAAAATGCTGTTACACTGTATCTGTAGGGAGAGGTAGAGTTGAAAGAGGGTCAGATTAAAGTATTTTTTGGAGTCTCAAAATAACCTATTCCGGTGAAGCACGATTTTTGGGAGAAGGTGACATCATTTAATATGAGAGTTCCACAATATTTTAACATTTGAACTTAGTAATATCTGGAAAGACCCAAGCTTAATATCATCCATTTGCTTGATATTATTATTGCCACATAGGTTAAAGAGGATCATACCCGCAGCATACTAATCTGATTCAAAATACACCTTTTGGTTGTTCTTCTACTCAAGAGATTCATAGCAGTAACTACCTCCTTTATTTGTATTATTACTTCTAGTTCCTAGCAAGGTTCGTCGAAAGTCCAAAGTCAGTAAATTTTGGAGAGTTATCGGCTGACAAAAGTATGTTTTGAGGCTTTAGATCTCCATGGATAATGTTATTCTCCTTCAAATTACTTAATTCTCTTAGAATCTAAATAAGGATATTAGCAATTTATTAGCTGCTGAGATTAGAATTAGTTGAGATATAAGTATCTAGATTTTCGTTCTGTTCTAACTCCATTACCAAGAAGAAGAAGAGTCTATTTTTTATATCGGAAAACATATCAATCAGTTTAACAGTATATTTAGACTGTAGTTGATTCATTATTGAGAATTCCTACTCAAAACTATTGAGTTCATTTTCACTCCTTGCAGACACCACCTTAATTGCAAAGTTTTCTTAAGTTTTTTATTATTCTGCAAGCATGACATGCACCGCACCATATGATCCACATCCAAGCATACGCATCAACTTAAATCCTCTTTGATTCAAGTAATTCATCGATGTAAGCACAAAATCCGTGTCTCTTAGGTTAGAAGATCCTTTCTCTAAAAAGGTATTAATTGTATGAATATCCATGGATAATGTTCAATTTCAGTTAATTCTCTCGCTCGATTACTGTTAAGTTTTCTTTTTTAACTAAACTTGTGATTTATTGATTCGAACTTGGAGGCTAGTTGGCTTGAAGTGAGAGGAATTATTAAATCTTTCTAAAAAAAAACTAGAAAAAGAGTGCTAATAGAGTGATTGACTGTTGAAAAAAAGAAAGGCTGATAAAATGTCTGTGTGTGTATGTTAACAAATTATCAAGTGGGTATAAAACATATGTTTCTTCATTAAGAATTATGATAAAAATACTTTTTAGCATATAAATAAGATTTGAAGGAACGAAGTAGCTATGACGCATTAACCAACAAATAGAGGACAAAAGTGAAAACTTTAATTGAAAGCTCTTTATGAGTGAGAACAATTAGAATCGTCAAATCTTTAATTGTTTGATTTATCTCCAACTTAAAAATAGATAAAGCAAAGAGGGAAAATGCTGATAATTTTTTAATTAGAAGAGTATTGATTAAGATATCCATTTAACTAATTGTAACTTGATTGCTACTAATTTATTTATTAAAAAATTAAGATATTCTGTATTTAAAATTCTAGAAGGTTTTTATGAGACATTTCATCTCAAAATTTTTGTTATTTTTCCTTGAAATTTATTTGAAAAAGTAAAAACATCTTTTTTAAGAATCAATTTTAACGGATAATCCACCAATTAATTTTAGTTGACAGACAAAACACTAATAATATCGTTAATCTTATTTAATTACACAAGCTGTGGGAGAATATTTAAAAGAAACACTGTGAAGGATTACCTATTTCAAATATGTAATTGAGAATTGAAAAACAAAAAGAAATCATAAAAAGGAAAAAATTAAAAATAGTTTTTAACTAGAATACCATTTTGTATCAAGTTTCATAAAGCTCAAATGGAAACTCCAAAATTCTAAGAATCTATTATTGAAAGGATTTCAATAAACACAGAGAATCTATAATGGCTGATGAAGGAACTACAACAGAAACCTAATTAATTAATAGGTTCAATTCATTTAAAGAAAACTTGGATTCAGGATGGTGAGAATGGCGCAAAGTATTTAGGAGAAGGAATTGCAAAGTGTGTAACTCTCACTTCTTTAGATCTAAATCTCAGCGATACTAGTATTGGTGATAATGGTGCAAAGTATTTAGGAGAAGGAATTGCAAAATGTCTTACTCTCACTTTTTTAGATCTGGATCTCAGCGGTAATAGTATTGGTGAGAATGGTGCAAAGTATTTAGTAGAAGGGATTTCAAAGTGTGTTAATCTCACTTCTTTAAATCTAGATCTCTGGAAAAATAGTATTGGTGAGATTGGTGCAAAGTATTTAGGAGAAGGAATTGCAAAGAGTGTTACTCTCACTTCTTTAGATCTAAAACTCTAGATTAATAATATTGGTGATAATGGTGCAAAGTATTTAGGAGAAGGAATTGCAAAGTGTGTTATTCTCACTTCTTTAAATATAAATCTCTTGGATAATAGTATTGGTGAGATTGGTGCAAAGTATTTAGGAGAAGGAATTGCAAAGAGTGTTACTCTCACTTCTTTAAATCTAAAACTCTTGAATAATAGTATTTGTGATAATGGTGCAAAGTATTTAGGAGAAGGAATTGCAAAGTGTGTTACTCTCACTTCTTTAAATCTAAATCTCTTGAATAATGGTATTGGTGAGAATGGTGCAAAGTATTTAGGAGAAGAAATTGCAAAATGTGTTACTCTCACTTCTTTAAATCTAAATCTCGAGGATAATAGTATTGGTGAAATTGGTGCAAAGTATTTAGGAGAAAGAATTGCAAAGTGGATTACTCTCACTTCTTTAAATCTAAAACTCTTGAATAATTTTATTTGTGATGATGGTGCAAAGTATTTAGTAGAAGGAATTGCAAAGTGTGTTACTCTCACTTCATTAAATCTAAATCTCTTGAATAATAGTATTGGTGAGAATGGTGCAGAGTATTTAGGTGAAGGAATTGCAAAGTGTGTTACTCTCACTTCTTTAAATCTAAAACTCTTGAATAATAGTATTTGTGATAATGGTGCAAAGTATTTAGGAGAAGGAATTACAAAGTGTGTTACTCTCACTTCTTTAAATCTAGAACTTTAGAATAATAGTATTGGTGAGAATGGTATAAAGTATTTAGGAGAAGGAATTGCAAAGTGTGTTACTCTCACTTCTTTAGATCTAAATCTCGAGGATAATAGTATTGGTGAAAATGGTGCAAAGTATTTAGGAGAAAGAATTGCAAAGTGGGTTACTCTCACTTCTTTAAATCTAAATCTCTAGTATAATAATATTGGTGAGAATGGTAAGAGATTATTAAAATAATTAGCTATCAAAGCAAAAAGATTGACGTAATGTTACATTAGGCCGAATTGACAATAATATTGAGAAAATTAATCAAGAATTTTCAAAGTGTTTAACTCACTTCTCTAAAACTAAATTAATAATAAAAGTATTAAAAATACTATTATTCTTTATGACACAACCTTTTTTTTGCAGTTCCCATCATAAAAATATTAAATCGGAGGGTTTTTATGTATTGCATATTGCGCAGCTAATGCGAAACTAAGAATGAATAAAAAATATTTTGTTTTTGAATTATTTTTCTTTAGACATTTTTCAATCTGTTCTAAATTTTAAGTTCGGCATAATTAGAAAGTTACTATATTTTTTTTGTTTTTCATCAGTTTTTTTCTATTGTCTGCTGAAGTTTCAAGATAATTTTAAGGAAGAATGGACTAATTTGAATTGGTTGTTAGTGAGTAGCTTATTTAAAATGATTTCACTTTGTTTTTTAATTTTTCAGCCAGTATTTTGAAGTTATTCAAAAAAAATCAAAGAGAACTAAATTGAAAGGTTTTGTAAATGGAATCAACAATATTTGTATGATTCGAAAGAGGATAAAGAAACAAACAAGTTAGTAGTACAACCTGAAAGGAAAGAGATAATGAGAGAAAGAGAGAGTGAGTTCGAAATAAGGATTGGCAGGCTGATTGATTGCTTTGATGTACATACATATAAATCTCTGTGGAAGTTATAAGAAGTTGGAATTGATTTTGTTAGATTGGGTAAAAAGGGAGATATTTTTTGTTATTATCTATTGAGAGTATTAAGTGAATCTGCTGGGTGGGAGAGAGAGCAAGAATAGGACTGAACGAAAACTCTAAGAATTGAATTCAGAAATATTGAGAGAGATTTTGAGAGACAGCGAAAGAGAGTTTAAGCAGCCTAAGTGAGAAGATCGCAGAGAAGAGGGCATCGATAAAGCTTTTTAACAAACTTAGTCATTGCTTTTAGCTTGCTGTGCTTTCAATCAACGAAAACACACATACAAAACTGATAATAACTACAATTTCTTGCTACTCTAACCTCAGATATTACAATATTTGCTATTCTGAAACAGAAAAATTGCTAATTTCTCTGGTCATCGAACTTCTTCTTTAATATGTCTCGTCCCTAAATGAAAGCAAGTGACTATGAGCGTGAAAAGGCTCGCGTAATGAATGGTGTTGACATCAACAGTGAGAAGGCTGAGATGGAGGAGAACAAGCGAAGTGTTGGAAGTTGTGTCAACGATTTCACAGTTGTGAAAGAACTCGGTAGAGGATCTTATGGTGTAGTCTACAGAGTGCTTTCTAACATCTCCAAAAAAGAGTACGTCATGAAGAAGATCAATATCAAGCATATGGATCAGAAACATCAGAAAGAAGCCATCAAAGAAGCAAATATACTAAGGAGAGTCAAGCATGAGAACATAATTAGATATTACACTTCGTTCGTCGAACATGAGTGTCTGTATATCATCATGGAATATGCTGATGGAGGAGATCTTCAGCAAGTAAATTGACATAGTTATTCAGTAACTCAAGTAGGCAATGGCATGTTTGAGAAACATTTACACATAGATTTACCCACTCAAATGGGAGACAATATATCCAATAATTGGCTGCCTTCTTAGGCATTAGGCAGTAATTAGTTGGTATGATAATATTTTGAGATTTTAACAAGTCTCTCACAAGCGAGTGGAGGAAATATTATTCATTGAATGTGAGACCACTAAGATATTGCACTGATTTGATCAAGAGTTTTTTGAATATCTTCATCACACATAATCTACAGGGACATCAAAATGCTCATTTCCTAATCAAAAGTAGGGAGATAAAGAGAAAGAGACAATAACAGAGGCCTTGATTATTTCTCCCCCATAATTAATAAATATTTGTGAGAAGTGATTTCGTAAAAGAATCCAAAGCAAATATGAATCTTCAAACATTCTTAAAAATCTTAAGTTAAGAAGAACTCTACGCAGAAATCATACCCTCCCACTAATTAACTCACTTAGCTTCTAAACCTCAAACTCAAATCATTTGTTCATGGGAAATAATCTTCCAAATTCTTTAATCAAATCTATATTCGAGGTGTCTTTGGGGCTGGAACATCTCAGCAGAATTAATTGACTGTGGAGTATTGAATATGTACACATTCTTGTCCTCCACATTAATCTTGAGGGGATATATTGTGAATTATTTTATTGAAAACACCTTCAGTTCAGGGATAAACAACAATGTAATCATCTTTCAACATAGTACTGCTGCTTTATCAACACAACGACTATTGAAATTTCAAGAATAATTGTATAACCAGATTCTTTAGAGAACAGACAATGAATGACCTGCGAGAGAGGGATAATTGAGAGGATGAGAGAAGTACATCAATACAATTAAAGTGAATGGAAAAGAGATCAGTTAGCTTATTATTCGTTGGAAGCTACTGAATAGCAAGAAGAACTTAACTTAAACAATTAATTTACACAATTATTTTGTTTATGTTTTGAACATTTTTGCTTTTCAATCATGATTGAGTAAAAATTGTAATGATTTATCTTATTATCTTTTGAGCAAGCACACAAAGACTGGATTAAGTTAAGAATGGGGAGAAATTAAGTGAGATAAGAAAAATTGATTGGTTGGCTGCAAAGAAGCGTTAACTCCCCTCCATAAAGATTAATTGAGCATAATCACAATAAAAAACTGTACAGCCATGCACGGCTAAAATATCCTAAAGATAATAGAGAGATGGAAATCATTCAAATGAATGATATAAATCAGTAAAATTATTATTCAAAAAATTAATCTCTGTTGGTTAAAACAGATACTTTTCTCTTTCTTTGTCCTGTGATTATGATAAATTTTAAGTCTTTATGTGAGTTTAGCTTGAGAGTTATGAGTCATTAGCATCTTTTAATCAGTGTGATGTGTTGCTGTATCAAAGATAAAGAAAGAAAGAGACTGAGAATACAGAAATTATCCAATCAATAACATAAATTAAAGCAAAACAAAGCAAAGCAAAGCAAAAAAAAAGAGTTTATTAATATCGATCGCTAAACAGTATTACCAGCATTAATATATTAAATATCATTTCTCCTTGTCTTCTATCTTTCTTCCCCAGAGCCTTCCAATTTATATAAATATGTATCACAAGAGTAAATCTTCTACCAACGCATGGTCGGCGGCATGTTACGAATCAGAAGAGAGTGACTCTTTTTCGGAGAATGAATCAGAAGACGCATTATTTGGACTCAAGAGAGCGCTGTGCTTAGAGAAGTCAAGAAAAGTCAGTGAAGGTGTATTCGTAGAATGGAATGATGTCAAACAGAATAATAATGGCAATGTTAATAACTTCAGTTCAAGGAGGAGCATTCTTGGCAATGAGAGCTCTTCCACAAATATCAACCCTTTGAAGATCACCTTTGATCAGCAATTAGGTCGTGATCCTATTGGCAAAAAAACTGTCAATGAATATCGCTTCATTCGTACACTTGGTCGAGGTGCTTATGCGAAAGTCAAACTCGCAGTACATTCCATCAACAGAAAACAATATGCGATTAAGATCTTACATCGCTCGTTACTTCTGAAATCGACTAGACCAGTGATGAATACCCTCACAGGAAAGCAAGTATTAAGAAGTGGGATAGACAGTCTCTAAAGTGAGATAAATGTTATGTAAGTCCTAAATGGGCATCCTAACTGTCTACGCCTTCTAGAGGTAATAGCTAGCAGCAAACACGATAGGATCTACTTAATCGTGGAACTCGCTGAACTAGGATAACTTATGACCTGGGATGCATCGACTTCAAGGTTCTAATAAAATGCTGCGTTATTCGGGCATTCTAAGCCTTTAAACGAGTAGATTCTGAAATCAGTGTTTAGACAATGTGTCTCAGCCTTAGCGTATATCCATGCGAAGAATGTACTGCATAGGGATATAAAGCCATAGAATATATTATTAGGCAGTGGTGGTGTTGTGAAATTCTGTGATTTCGGGGTGTCTACGCTGCTACATAATGCTAGCAGTAATATAAATTCATAGGGTAACTCTGATCTTGATTTGTATAGATTTCCGTTTGGAAATAAGCAATCTCATTTAGCAGCGTTCTAGCATGCTAAGAAAAGCGATGGACCATCTGATTAGAAAGTACAAGGGAATAGCTTAAATCATCCCGAATCTGCAGTGTAAGCGTTCGAATCTAAGGAAACTGCATCAGATTAAGCACAGGAATAATCATATTTATTGGGAGCTAAACATCCCCCAGATGATAATACAGTCTATAAAGCTGCTTAAGGAAATAATAATAATAATAATTTAAATGCAGATAATACTAATCAATCATTTACATTTGTTAAGTCAACGGATCACTATCCTTATTCTTCTACTGTCTCCCCTGTCAAACTCACCTAACAGCGTAAAGGTAGCTGGAATCACAGCAATAATGGCAACACGTACATTATCTCAGGGAATAATTCTGTTCTCCAACTCAGCTTTCTACCAAATAACTCTAATAATAACGACAATAGTCGTAGCCCTGTCCGCAAAGATAGCTCAGGAAGCTACTATAACCGGAATAGCAGTAAGAACTACACAGATAAATACGTCCCAACAGAGGAAGTAGCTTTTTAAGGAATATAAGAATAAGTAGAATCACCTACAATAAAATTCAATAGTAGCTAGCAGGGAAATAATAACCCAAGTTATCTTAATAGCCCCTAGAGAGAATTATCTCCAGTAAATAGACCATTTTCTGGATGTAACAGAATTATGAATAACCCTCCGTTGTTATTTTCCTCTTCAGTTTCATCACCAACACCATCACCGTAGCCATTTCCTCACCCCCTCTACCAATCTTCTTCTACTCCTTCTACTTCCACAGACGATTATCAGCCCTTTGAGGATCTTGATGGTCGTTAAGGTACACGATAATTCTAACCACCAGAATTCTTCACATCTGAACCTAAGAACCTCACTAGAATTGAGAGAATCTGTAGACTCAAGCAAGCTGATGTCTGGGCACTAGGTGTGACATTATATGCGCTAATATACAAGGAGCTTCCATTTCATAGCACTGATCGGTAGACGCTAGGAGTGCTTCTGGAAAAAGCAAATCTGAAATTTCCAGAAGAACCAAAGATATCGAAGTAATTAAAAGAATTATTATCATCGATGTTGGAGAAGAATCTTGAGAAACGAGCAACTTTAGAGGACGTTTAAGGTTGTTCATGGTTAAGAGTATCATCATCGAATAATTTAGCTTAGGAAAGCTACTCAGAAGGGAGATTGAACTACAGCAGTAGTAGTAATTCACCTAAGAAGAGATCCAGGAATTATATTGATGAGACATAAAATCTAATTTTAGAAGAAGGAAAGAAGAAAGATAGTAAGATACCAGCGTTTACAGATGCAACTACACTAAATCCTGGATTGTTTATAGATACTAAACAAAAGCTAGATGGATTCACAAATAATCTACAGTCGATTAAAGCAGTTAAAAACATTAAGAAAATCAAAGCAAACTCAATCACCGAAGATGATGAAGATGAAGAAGAAGGCGCTTTTAACTACCAGGATAGGAATATTCCCTAAGTTGCTTTGTAGGTTCAGCTCAGTAATAATAGCACCGACAGCACTAATCCGAATTTTAAACAAGACAGTATGGTCTTATCAAGTGGCATTAGGACGGCTCTTTCCTTAAAGAAACAATCAACGAAATAAACATCAGATAATAATCTGCCTTCTTCATCTGGGTTGGATGACTCGCTTCCGTTGATTGAAGGAGTTTCTGTACCACCTCCAAATTCACTTAAGCAAGCGAGATTGATTTCTCATTTAGACTTTGATCTCTCGTCTTTTGTTAGTGGGATAGATGGAAACACTCCAAGGGTACAAGGAGGAAGAGGAGTTGGAACAGTGGAGGGATCTGCATGTTAAGCAGAATCTACTTAGAGTATTTGACAGATCATGGTAGATTAATTTAAGCAAATTTTTTTAAATTTTGAAAAGGCATTTAAGAATAAATTTTGTGAGAAACTGAATAGAATTATTAGTTTTTTTGTTGAAACGATAAACTCAAATTTGCAAAGAAAAAATAATAATAGAAATAGGAATGTTGTAATAGTTAGGCTTGTTGTCAATATGCATGTCTGTATTGAATGTATCCAAATAGTTTATGGAGAGATATAGCCTTTTAAATGAAATTAAGTATTTTTTTGGGTATTACATATCCTTGAGTTAGCATAAATTCAACAACAGCTAAGGAAATCCTTGGAAATTATTCCTAGGAACCCACAGAGGAAGAGAAAGAAGCATGGGTAGATTAAGTTCTGAATTCTGAAGCTAATGAAACTCATCCTTGGGAAAATGAGATTATTGATGAAGGAGAACTAGCTAAGAAAAGCGAGAAAGAGATCAAA
>Ga0302285_10001220_pt1 | contig 14164 bp, 2 predicted proteins | sample III_Fen_E2_2_FD_200455 | JGI IMG/M metagenome (GOLD analysis project Ga0302285, IMG submission 200455) | Peat permafrost microbial communities from Stordalen Mire near Abisko, Sweden - III_Fen_E2_2 | ecosystem: Environmental > Terrestrial > Soil > Wetlands > Permafrost | place: Sweden: Abisko... | reverse complement strand
TAGGATATTCAATAGTAAGTCAAATTATCTGAAGATTACAGCACAAAACTCAATTCAATTCTCAGGAATCATCAGATTCTCCTTCAACGAAAATCAGTAATTTATGATATTTTTTTTGTAATCCGTAAAAAGAGCATTGAATAGCTGGGAGGTTATTGGAAATGTTCCTTTAGGGATAGCTAGCAAGAAGAGATAACACAAAATACATTATTTATGCTATTCTATTCTTCTCTGTTGTTAATATGTTTGATCTCTTTAGCAGCAGATTGATGTGCTCTCCTCGAATCTTGAGTAGAAACAGAGAATCGAAGAAAACACGCTAAACTATCCTAATAGAACAAGCCATTCTAAACCTACAAACACAATCTCCTAAGAAAATAAATTGAAGATAGCATTGCTTGTTGACTGCTTTCAATACTCAAAGGAATATCTAAAAAGGTACAATAAACAATTGTTGACATTATTACTTTTCTTCATTTATTGGGATTGAATTCTAAAAAGACTGTTAATCTGTTATTTTGCTTAGTTAAGACATTCAGCTTGGGTTCATTGAGATCGAGAATATTCAACTTAGTATGATTAACTAAAGAAAAAACACAGAAACTCACGATATTATAAAATATCCAAATGGATTCAAAGCCTTCATTCCAGATTCCACTGATAATCAAAAGTATTACTGGTAGCAGGCAGAGAAATAAAATCAATTTTCTTATCCCTCAGCATAATCATACTTGAATTTCCTGGCATCTCGATCAGCAGCTTCCGAGTGTAAGATTAATCCAAAATAATAATAAAACAATTTATTTTTCTTCTTATCTTGGAAAAAAAAAGCTCTAGAAGTTAAAAAGGATATGCCTTGTCGATTGCATACTTAAGAAACTACGAATTTTAACACATTACCTGACAGTGATTACTGTAATATGATTCATTAAAGCAGCAAAATAAACAACTTTATTAGTAACAGTGATAAAAATACGAGTCTGCCTTATATTTAAAGCCTGAATCTGAATAGTTGCGACTAAGCAGAGGAAGTAGAAGAAGAAACAAAGCAGAAAGGGATTGTCCCCTGGAACAAAGATTCAGAAAGTTAATTTGCTCATTCCTATTAATTTTCTGAGCTTGCAGGTAGCTTGCAAGTCAAGGCACTCAAAAAAGATAATTATTTAAATGATTGTCTTCAATAAAAATGGGGTGTAAGTTCACCGATGCAAGTTGCATTCAAAGGTTTAATTGATTTTACAAAGAAAGCACAGGGAATCCGTGACTTTTAACTCTAAAGGGGCAAAACATCACTTGTAAGTGAATATTTCAGCATATTGATAAATATTATTGTGCAAATAGATAGAACTGCTTGATAGAAATGTGTTGAATTCCAGAGAAAAATTAGATATTAGATAAAATGAAGATTATTTTTATTTTTTTTTTGAATTAGAAAAGAACGTTTCAGCAGCTACGGGTAAATGGGCTCAAGGAGAATAAAACAACTGAAAATATGCATCTGGAACAGTAACTAGCTTAGACGATAACAAGAAGAAACAACGATTTGATTTCGAAATGTTTCTCTGGATTGAAAAAGAGATTTCTCGTTCTCAAAACAAATCGATAGAATGCTAAAATAATCCGATGTCAAAATTAAACCAACTCGAAGAAAGTATTGTTCAATTTCATGCTTTGTTAGGCAAGGTTAAATCAACTTTGTAGTCATCAAGATAACAATCTGGAAAGAGAAAAGCTCCAAAATGAAGAAACTAAATTAAACTGGTAATTTTCCCATTCAACAGGATTCAATTCTCCTAGTATGATTTAGAGAACAGGAAGAGAAACATCTTGCGTTCCTAAATAATTTAGGTCTAAAACTGCAAGTAAGGAGACTAATGCCAGCAGAAACTGTAGTAACATCAATAACAGGAGCTTATTTCGAGTAGGTTTTTTTCTTACAAATTTTTCAACATTTTTTCTTCTAAGATTGTTTCAGTTTTTAATGATTCTTCCCCATCAGAAATGGGATGTACCAGGCACCTATTCATTCATAATTTTACATTTACCAAGCGAGCTTTTATCTCATTAAATTGCTTTTCTTTACAATTTGCTTATGGGAGATAGTAAAATGAAATATTTTATTAACAGAAACAGTGCTTGTTGATACTCCGAAAAAGTCGACTTGATTGCATGGATTTCAAAGACAAAAGTAACCTCGCCTAGCATCGAACGATGAGAGTCCAACGACTGATTCAGTGTATCGAAGAATAGCTTATCTCCATTAAAAAGCAACTTGATAAGTAGAGCTTTAAAGATCGATAAAAAAGACTTGCCTTTAGCAATTGCAGTTCAGGAAGGAAAGGGATCTCTCTTGAAGATTAGTCAACCTTGAATAAATATGTAAGCAGATTGATACTAATATAATAAATAGCTAACAATGAGAAATTTTTAAACAATCCAAAAATAGAAACACATAAGTCCTGATCGGAATAGTTTTAGTGCAACTAATCTCAAAGATTGTAGATATAATGGTAAAAAACTACCATAAATGGATATTTTCCCAAGAGGGAACTATTCTAGAGAACCATAAAGATTTGTAGTTTCTGAAAGCATGCAGCAGATACCATCTGACAAAGTGTTTTCGAAGAAGATAAATCTTGATAAAAAAGGTAGTTTAACAGATCCATCTGAACCAGGGTAGTAACCATAAGAACAATATTAGTAGCCTTCAAAAGAAGGAAAACACAGGAAGAGTAATATTTTTACTACTTCAAGTTCTTGTTTCATCTCAACATAAACTGTCAAAGCCTTCCCTTTGAGGAATCCATAAGGAGATAGTATTTAGATTTCCAAGGATTTTGTAAAATCTTTGGAAGAAGGTGCAGAGGAAATTAACAATGGAAAAAATGAAAAACAAGGAGAATCTAACTTTGAGATTAACTAACAGTAGCCTTCTAAGTCACATAATGATAATAGTAACATTAATAACCTTAAGATAAGTTCCGTATTGGTCAAGACAAAAAAGAATAATCTCTTTGATTGTTAAGAAAAACTAAAAATTCAAGATTTGAAAAGATATTTCTAACTTTAGGATTCCATATCCAGTAGCATAGAATTGCAGTCTTAGCATTCATTGAACATTAGCAGTAACTAAATCGATATGGCAAATTCAAAAGAGATATCAGCAAAAGTACCTTAATCTCTTTAGATTGATGGGGAACTACTCAAATAAAATTTGAAATAAAGATTGCTGAGATTGAGTTCTAAATTTTGGTCTTGCTCTTGAAAACAAAATTGATAGGAAAATAGAACAAATGAAAGAGGAGAAATGAAAAGAGATAAAAAAATATTATTTATTACACTGACAAAAAGAGAAAGGTTATAAACTATGCATTTATTTGTATCTTTATTATCGTCATATTGACAGTGAAAAAGATCATAAAATCTGCAAAAATATTTTGTTACATTTTTTGTTGTTGTTATTCTTTTATATTTTTAAACTATTAAGTTGAGCTATTGAAGAAGCTGCTCTCAGAAATACATCTTGTCTAGATAATACGAGAATGTCATTGTCTAGAGGAATTATTCAATGAATAAATATTCAGAATTAGAACTATTTGGATTGCACTCGCTTAACACCAATCTACTCAACTCCCTCATGTCTAAGAGATTGCTTTACTTAGCCTGCATTGGGATGACATCTGGTAAATTTACAGTAATATTCTGAACTATCGACTGCTTGATCAACCCAAGAAGCTAATCGAGTATCGTGTGCTGATACTTTGTCGGCTGATATATGAGACATTTTCTGTTGTGGGAGGTGAAAACTTTCTTGAAAGCGGATGAGAAGCGCTTCGATGTCAACCCGCCGTTGAGTTATTCATATAATGATCGGATGCTGTTTCGCTGGCTTCCAAAGCGGAACACATGAGTTGCAACTTCTGCTATGTTAGGCTCATGAGCGATAATAGTGTTGTTGTCTAAATCAATGTAGAATAATTCCTTACTGAGTTGATTGTTTTCTGCAAAGCTTTGCATCGATGAATTCAAACCTCCGATGAATGGAACGATTCCTTCTAGGAAGAATAGTACATCTTAACTCAAACTTGAAACCACTGGATGAGGGTATATGAATGGCTTAACGAGCGACGAGAATGTCAGCACTGTGTACGTCAGTAAAGCCATGTTTTGAGATAAAAAGAGTATCTTCTTTTCAAGCATCACCAAGGAAAGTATAAACGTAAAGTCCTTGAATGATAGATTTGAAATGCACAAGCATCCAAATGCTTTTTACTCTGTGCACCATAAATTATCTGGTTATGGAATTAAATACGTGATTCTTCGACTCTCGAACGTTTATGTATGCCCATTTGCAATGCTTTCTTCGTTGCTGCCCTCGATGTGGTAGGTTATGCCTCTTCCATGATTCAGACCTTGAAGTTACAGCTTTCGGATGCTCAGAATTAATTTTTTATCTTCTCGGAGGTAATTGATAATGGATGATAAATCTTAGTTGACAAGTCCATTATCGATGTTCCCTGAGAAGTTACCTTCAGAGAGCCTAGTCGATTTGACTCTGTTAAAGAGCTGATGCAGAACTTGCATGAAAAAATCGACGAATGGATACTTTGTCATCACGCAATAGACAACTTCGAACCGAAATAAAACATATTAGTTTGTTTCTTCTGAATAATAAACCATGGCTTCTTTTTCTTTTAAGCAAATTGCGTAGGTCTTCTGCATCGGATTCGCTTGTTACGATAAGTTTGAGCGCTCGCTATCATCGCCACTTAGGTTAATTGCAAATGATTTTTAGCTTAAATTTTCACTTTTAAATGACATCCAATCTAGCAAGATAATGTCTCTGAATCTGTTATCCATACTATTTAGATTCTCTGTTGGTCGATATTGGTAGTATTATACGCCTCGAGGGAATGCAAAAGACGCTATACTCTGTCTTTTCATGCAATTACGAGGATCTATGTAACCAGGCATACTTAGTAATATGCTTGCTTTCGAGTTTTGCTTCACATATGGCTGTGGCCTTTATGGTGGTTATTGCTATTATTAAATAGGTTAGTTTGCGTTTTATTGTTAGATTGCTGCTATTGCCTGATTGACAAGGTCCTACTTGTTTGGACCGATTATCATAATATCTTCGAAAAGAAGATCTCCGATTTTTCCGAATCTCTCCATTTCAAGATAAAGATTTCGTAGTCCCTGAAGTTCTCTGTCAATGCCTCTAAAATTTGCAGGAGAAGGAATATCTGCATCAATGGCGGGTTCGTTTTGAAGATTCGATTAGTTTTGGAGATTTGGTTAGTTTTGGAGATTTGGTTAGTTTTAGTTGAGGGGTTCAGCAGCAGCTGGAATGAATTAAGGAGTGGAATATTAAACAGAAGTAACCTCTTCTACAGAAGATCGGGGATTCAATGATGAATTACTGCTATTGTCCTAGCTGTTCCTTTGCAATGAAATGTTCTCTTCATTTCTAACTTAAGGTGGTACAGATGATTCTAAGAATTCCAATTATTATTGTTGATAAATTTGCTCATCAATTTAGTTACTAGTCATATTTCTCGACAATGGAAGTTAGCCAACCGCCTTAGGTATTATTCCTAATTACCAGTTGTTCCTGCCATCATAATTCAACTGCGGTGGAAAAGAACGAAAATTATTGTATTATTTTTCGAAATTTAATTCCCTTTGTGTTAGCTGTTTGGGTTGCTCATCAGGAATGTATGCCTGCTCTTATTAGATAGCATTCTTTATGATACTCTTCATAGCTTCAACTTATCTTCTAGTTTAGTAAATATTAGCATCTTCTCCTTGAGTTCTTGTAAAGAATCTTTTTTGAGAGTTCATGTAACTACTCCCTTCTGGTTATCCTTTCTTTTATTCTTTTAACTCGTATCCAAGTGCAACAATTTGATTAGTGATCGGACCACTCAAAATGTTTTTCTTAGGTTAATTAGAGGTTTAAGAGATCATTCCGAATTCCTTAGAACTACTTGAACTTATTCGTTCTTGGTTAGTCACAAATCGTGGTTTTATTGGATTTGATGGCCTTTATTCATCAGCAGTCTGTTAGCTTGGTATCAGTGGTTAAGAATGAAACATCGCCACAAATGGTTGATAGTGGTTTTACAGTTAATTTGGGTGTCCTTATCCTTCAGAGAATTTAAATTCTTCTTCATCTTATGCTTATCCTTCTGATGCGTTAGTCATCGTTTTTGATTGAGTAGGCTCATTTGATCCTTGTGAATCATTAGAATACATCAAATTCATGAATTCTCCTCCATTTTAGGTTGAATTCATTTAGATTGGACTTGAAAAATTGCCAGAGCAAGCAATTGCACCTTACTATTATTGTTGCTACTCATAGGTTCTGAGTCTATTATTTGCTACTTCCAATTGTTGTTACAGGGACAAACAGTATTCCTACAATCTTATTATCTCAGCCTGCTCTAAATTTACAGCTTAATTGTTGTTAACCTGCGAGTTCTCTGACATTCTTACCAAGGGAGAAGGACTTACCAGCAGTAATATGTTTGTAAATCTGTATGATTTTTCACAGGATTTGTATTTTTGTTGTTGTTTAGTATCCTTGAATTTCTTTTTCTTACTAACTTTTGTTAATAATACCTTCCTCGAGATCTAAATTTAATAAGCTCCTTTACATCAAAATCTTCATATTGATTACACTTTCTCCCCTTCTGTTTTCGCACAAAATGTGCTTATTTTTCGTTTTTCGTAAAAATAATCAGTAACTTAATTGTTTTTATAATTTCTCTAAGAGATGCACAACAATGCTCTTATAAATCCTTCATCTTATTGGTTTTTAATATCTATTTGACATGAATCTAGCCTGGATTCATCTTTTAAATTTTAGAATATGCCATGAAATTGCTTTTGGAATTTAAATAAAATTCTTGATTAATCTCGCAGAAAATTCGGTTATCTCCACCTCTCTAACTCTTAATCAAGACACTTTATTAATTTCACTTAAGATCAGCCTAATTTCACCTATATAGGAGGATCTAATTCCCTAATTGATCACTATTCTCTGCTAACAAAACATCGAATGGATGGTGATTGATTCAGAGACAGCAAAAACAAACGAGTTTAGGATGAAAACCTACATCCTTAACAATTTATTCTATTTTAAAATAGATTTAAATAAAATTAGATTCAACAGTTGATTTTTTAAATTTTATCAATAACTTCTTATTTTTTGAACAGTAAAGTAATTCTGCCATTTTTCAAATGAACTTCTTTTTATTTTTTGTCAATTTGATTCCCAAGGATACTATTTTCTCCTACACAGCCTTTTGATTGTTTTGATCTGATTATTATGTTAATATTATTTTTTTTTAGCTTGATCCTTAACAATAGATGTTGAGTTCCATTTGAATCATTATTTGAAAAAAAGAAGAGACAATACAACTATTAATGTTGCATAAGAACAGAAAGAAAGGAATAGAAGATGTAAATAAAATACATTTTCATAAGAAAATTTAATTCATTTTGAAGGGTAATCTCATCCGATTTCAGGCATTATTAACACAAATTCAAACAGGTTTTAATTTTTATTTTGAAGGCAGAAGGGAAGGAAAACTTATTACAAAAAACCAAACATCTATGAAACATCTTAAAATGTTAAAGTGAGAAAATAAAAATGAGAATCAAGAAAAGAAAAATTCAAGGCAATTAAATTTATAACAAAAACAACAGCACAAGAAAAGAGACCTTGTTTAATGGTCAAAATAAAAAACCTGACAAAAAAATAGGTATATTAACTTTGTCAATAATAGTTAGCAATAATTCCATTAGATTCAAAATGTAAATCGATACTACTTAATTCTCTCAATCTCAAGATTTCATTGATGGCAAGTTCCAGACCAACAAATTCAACTCAGCCTTATCTTGAATTTATATTGAGATAAACAACTGTTACTTTTTCGTATCCAAAAAGAATAATAGAATGCTTCAAAAAATATTTCTTCAAATTTTTATCTGATTTCTCCTATAAATAAATACCTAAAGAGACTAAAATCAATCACACTCCTCAAATCTAGAACCGAATAAATGATTTTGCAATTATATTTGTGTTATCTACCCTAGGGGATATTGGAATCAATGTGATTTTTGTTGTGAGATTGTTTGAAGACAAGCTCATGAGATTTTTCATAAAGAAGTCAAACTATCTAAAGGTGATGAATCATCGCTTTTAAACATTGGAATTCAGATAATTTTCCCTACCTGAAGTGAATTGGATAAATAATAGTTGCTGCTTATTGGTTCAACAGCAGCCTATCATTGATTCTTGGGAGTATTGACAGAAGTATTAAGAACAATATTGAATTTATTGTATTTTTAGTGAAAAAGAGACCGGAATGGTAGAATCTACTAAGCGATTTCTGCTATTAATCAAAGAGAATTGAGATTTTAGTTGAATTTTTAAAAAAAAATCAAAGATGATTTGTTTTGGATGATTGGAATATCAATAATAGCTAAAATGTGAGTGAATTTGAAACGATTAAGAATACTAATGATTCGATTTCCAAAAAGGTGAGTTATAGCCAAAAACTACATAAGCACAAGTAAAAGATAAATGAAAGTTAGTTGTGTCACATTGAGCTTTCTTCATCTAAAGCTAGAATTGGCAGTAACAGACTAGATGAATAAGAAAACGAAGAAAATAATACTTAAAATTGAGAAGAAAAACCATCTTATTAAATATGAAGTAGTGATGTTAAATACAGTTCAAAGATGGCATCAAGAGTGCTTGAATTAGACTGTTTATGCAAAGTAGAAGAAATTGAATGAATAATAAGCAGAAAACCATTAAAAATGAACATAATTTTCAATCTAAATGTGAATGATCTAAATTAGATAAAAAATGAATAAAAGAAAAGTATTTTACAAAAAATAACCTTATTCGTTAAAATATTTGCATTTTGAATATCAAACAAAGACTATTAATTTTTTTCATTTCCCTAGTCTGCTATCCCTAAAGGTTTTTTGCCATCTTCTTTATCCAATCCATCTCAGTTTGCGAATTCCTTTGATCGTTTAATCGGTGATACTCCTGAGTTATTCGGCATAAGTTTTTTTCCAGAATTTGATGAAGGCTATCTAGATCTAACAAACACATCATAGATATTTTTAGCAGTAGTAGCTTCAGCAGCATTTATTCTCGAAACTCTTGTTTAATATTCACCTACATCTACACCAGAATTACTAAGTGATTTCTCGATATGTCTCTCGATATGCGAATATTGCTAAACTTTCTCTTGTAGTTCTCTATCTTTCAAGTCAATTACTGCTTTTAGATCATCAATCTCAGCAAGTAATGCTTCTGTTTAGTTATTATGAGAATTTTGTATCGACTCAATTGTGTAGTTATTTGAGTTTTCTAGTTTTTATCGTAGATCTGATATTTCTTGTGCTTTGAGTTTTTCCAAGAGTACAAGGTGACTATTCAAGCTGTCGATTTCAGCATTCAGTTTCTGATTCTCAGATTGCAATAGTTCTCTATGCAAGGAGTGGTTGTTAACTTCCTCGTTCTTTACCACCAACGTTTCTAAAAGAAAAGAAAAAGAGAAATTAACATACAAAAAATTTAATTAACCAATTATTCCCATACCTCTAGTTCTCTTGAGTTCATTCTCAAGATAATCAATCTAAGCTTCAAATTTCCTAGTTCTTTCACTGTTCACTGCATCCATCGCTTGAAGTTTGTTTCTTAGCTCTTCAATCTAAGCATTCTTCACATATTCAAGATTATCTTTATTTTTTCTCGATTCATACAAATCCAACTTCAATCCTCTGATGTCTTCTTCTAAATTATTTTTAATCGTCCTACTTTACGCGATATTCACATCAATTTCGTTATTTTTATGAACCAATAACTACTTCAACTTTTCAATTTCCGATTCTAAGAAATTTACTTATTTTCTTTGCTAATCTGCAAAATCAACATGAGCAGCATTTGCTCTATCCAAAGCATCTTAGGATTCCTCATATTCCTTCTATCTGTCTCTTTCAAGTATCGCTTATTTAAGTCTTTAAGTTTCGATTTCACTTTGCAGTCTGTCGACTTCAGCATTATACGCTTCTCTTTATTTAACTTTCTCCCGAAGCTAATTCTCAATTTCTTCTGATTTTCCACTGATAATCTTCTACAATTCGAAGTTCTCGTTGTTTATCAATTTAACTTAACTTTCATGTCTATTTTTCAAGTTAGCAATATCCGTTGTATGCAAGTTAGCTAATTTATTCTGAAGATTTTCAATTTCTTCTTCTTTGAATCTGTTGTTCTCCAGTAATTTATCCTTCAAAGCACCATTCTCATCTCTAACAGTATTCAATTCATTTTCGAAATTCCTCTTCTATTACTTGTTCTGCGTTATCAACACTTGAATTTCATTATTTTTCATCTCCAGCAGATTCTTTAGCTTATTGAGTTCGCTTTCTAATACATCCAATTCACTTCCATGCAATTTCTTCAGAGCACTGATCTACTCCAAGGTTAGTGATTCACCTCTTCTTTTTTGATTCTCAATTTCCTTAGCTTAATCTAACTCAAGTTAAGAGATCTTCGCTCTAAGTCTCTCCTTGTCTTCGTTCAATCTATTTGACTCACTCTCAGCATAATTTCTAGACTCCATTAGCTTCCCTTGTAGGATCTGTAACTCTCGCTCTCTTTCTCCAACAGTGTCTCGCAATTTTCGAAGCTACAACAAAATTTACACAAAAAATTAATAAAAAATAAATAAATATCTTTCTTCTTCATATTTCTGTTTACTTATTCCTCATAGAGAGTGATATTCGAAATATGAGATCGCTTGAGTGTCTCGATTTGTGTTAGATTATCCGAGATGAGTTGTTATTTCACTTCATGAGTGTCTTTTAGTTTCTCTTCTTAGACATTTTCTTATATTTACCGTTGGTTTTGTAAACCCATTTACAGTCTTTTGATCTCAGTTTCATAGTTCGATTTCAACGAGACGATCGTATTCATTTACGATTCGTATTTGCTCTTCCAAATATCTGACTCAGTTCGCTTCTAGGAAAACTACTTCGACAGCTAATCGTTCTCTCCAAGTAACTGTGCATTTTATTTGAGAATATCATCAACTTTACCTTCGAGATCTTTAGCTTTTTTAGCTTTAAATGACGCCAATTCTAAATCTGTATTCACTTAACATAGAGATGTCTCCAATTCATTACAACGGCTCTTCCATAACCCAATTTCATCTTGTTATTGCAGTTAAGACATATTTAAAGGAGAAGGACTAATCGCACCTTGAATTGCAGATCTCTTACTAGCATTGAGAACCTAACTTCTTGATGGTGATATAGCAGCTGAATAATACACCGAAGATGGCTTAACATACTGGATTGGACTCACAGATCGATTTGGAGAAGTACCTCCATTGCTTAACTGATGAAAGTTATTAGATTACCTTAAGAAACTCATTTCAAATTGCGCGAAAAAAAGAACCAAAAATCGTTAAAAATTATTACAAAAGTATTTATTTAATATCCTTTTTCTCTTGGCTACCCTCCCTCCTACTAGTATTTCCCATCTTCCAAGCCAATAAATTTTAATAGGAAAGATCTCCCAAAGAAAAGAAGTTTTTACTTAATTTTATTAGATAATATTTGTCCTTTAGCAGCATCAAGTTTTTATTTCAAATCTCCTCAGCTAATCTGCTATCTACCCAAATCACAGCCGTTAGAAGACAGTATGAGAATGCTCCTAAGCTTAAAAAAAACATGATTATTAATTTACTAGCTATTCCAAACATTTTCACTTAGATTTTATTTGAAATGAAAAATATAACTTCAATTAGATGCTACAACAAATTTTTTAATGTAATAAAGGCTCCTCTTTTTGTCATTAAGAAAGCTAGAAGATAAGAACTTTACAATTATTTTTAATATTATTTCAATACAATTTCATTAAAACAGGGTTTATTGCTTGTTCTCATGAAATAACACAAAATTAGAAAAAATTTAAAACTATTTATGATTCAAATAGTGTATTTTTCAATGCGATTCTTTTTTCTTAAGCCAAATAAACTTTAATATGCTCATTGAAAATAGAGTTGCAGGAAAGAAAGAAAAGATTTTAAACAAATCTCATAATTTTAAAACCTATTTTGTTATGGTAGTTAGTTTAAATGCTCTTATTTACTGGTTTTTTAGTTAATAATAAATTCTTCATTCACTTTCATTTTACTATCCTCCTTATCCTTTTATTGGTTCTTGATCAAGTTACTAGCCTTTACCATCTTCTTCTGATTCACAATAATTATTGCAGTCTTCCATAGCATTTTTCTACTCAAAACACTACTCTTAATTAACATTTTTTGAAGCAGATATTCTTCCATTTTTTCCTTCAATTCCATCAAGATAAACCTATTATTATTCTTTTTCTTCATATTCTTTCTGAGTATTGTCAAAACTAGCTTAGTCAGATAAATCCTCTTTGATATTTTTTTCATTTTCTCTTTTTCTAACTGGCTCGCTGTCATTTTCTTCTTCCGACTCACAACTTGCCATTTAATCTAACTGCACCTTAATGTTTTTATCTTCACCTCCACCACAACATTTAATCTCATCAATATTCTAATAATTACTTCCTTTATCTTACTTGTATTCCCTTACATTCTATTTTCGTGAGTCTTCCTCACCATTCTGAATTTTATTTTCCATTATCTATTAGCATTCTTTCTCGACTGCATTGTTATTATCCTCATTATTTTCATCTCTTTTGTTGCTTTTAACAGCTAATTAGCATCTAAAAGTAACAGGTTTTCCAGGTGAGAACAATATTTCTTAATTCTCAATCACTTGATTATCCTAGACATTTGTTATGAAAGCATCCATATTAGTTTTCCTATTTCCTTTCTCCTTCTCTTCATCTTCCTTTTCTTCTTCCTCTTCCATTTCTTCACCATTTTCTTCTTTCTCATTTTCCTCCTTTCCATCTTCCTCCCCACTTTCTTCTCCTTATTTTATTATCTTTTATTCTTTGAGCATCTTTTCATATTTTCTAATTGCCTTCATATCTTCCTCTTTCATTTCCTCATGATCCTCCTCTAAATTCATTTTCTACCTATCTTTAACTACACTGTCAGTCTGAAATCTCTCAATCTTCTTCTTCTCACTGCTACTATTATTCCCATTAAAATCAGTCTATGATTTATCTTATTTCTCTATCATATTCCCATAGTACATATTAGTTTCAGTGAAATTCATTTATTACTATTTTATAAGTCCACCTTATCCATTTTTGAGTGTTTTTCTCATCTCCGCTGCTGATACATTCAACAATTCTACTTTCTTCGCATACATCTCGATTTCTTTATGCTTTTTAACTGTCAAATTAAACCACAATGGCTCTATGATAAAGTCCTATTAATCAAAGAATTCCTTCATCTTATAAAACTGCTTCAAACCCATAGACAGCTCATACACTTCACAGTAAATCGAGTAAAATGAAATCGAGTCTACTGTTGTTAAAAGTGTGTAGCTCTCAAGTAATTTACTCATTTCTTTTGACATCACATTGTAGTAGCTAACACAATCATGCAGCAAAAGTAACGCAATATCTTGAACGAACTACAATTCGCTGAGTTCTCGTAAGACAACCAGGAGATTTGTATGTATTGGCAGGATATACTCGAACAAATTAGAGAGCTTAAATAACCACATGAACTTCAATTTATAGTCTAGTTTAGCATCATCTGTCTCAGGCAACTCTCCTTCCTTAAGAATTCAAAATGCAATTAATCATAACCCAAACCATTTCAAATTTATCTTGATTAATTTCATTTTGTTGTTGTCGTTTTTGAGTTTACTTCAACGCATATCTTGTAGATTTGATAATTATTCGCAAGACGTAGGAGGTAATTAAAGTAATGCTAAAGAATATTCTCATGCATCCAGCCTTCAATATCCTTTTTAGGGATTGTATTGCCATTCTTGTCTTACTTGAAATTAATAATATTATTGTTCTTTTTTGGATATTCTTAATTGTTTTTGTTCAATGAGAAAACTTAATTTAGATTGTGTTCCAGAAACTCCTAAGCAAACTAGTCCCCAAGTTCTATGATAAACTTATGCAACGCTGTGAGAATCTTCAGTTTTGAAGGTAACTAAAAGCTATTGG
>Ga0302285_10001217_pt1 | contig 14171 bp, 10 predicted proteins | sample III_Fen_E2_2_FD_200455 | JGI IMG/M metagenome (GOLD analysis project Ga0302285, IMG submission 200455) | Peat permafrost microbial communities from Stordalen Mire near Abisko, Sweden - III_Fen_E2_2 | ecosystem: Environmental > Terrestrial > Soil > Wetlands > Permafrost | place: Sweden: Abisko... | reverse complement strand
GAACTGTCACCGGGTGTTGTACGCATGGAGATTCCTGATTCTCCTTCCATTCATCTTACCCTAAAACCAGGCAGTTACAGTTGGCCGGAAAATGTGAAAGCACTTTTCTGTTGACACACCATCCCTGAAATATTATATCGATTTCTCAGCACCCCTATTTTCACGAATTAATAGTAAGTATCGGTAACTGAAGAACTATAATATAGCTGATAAACAATTGAATAATATAGTATTTAGAAATTCATGTGCAAGCTTATTGAATATAAATGTTCATTTTACATGCACAGACTTATATTTTTGCTGTCAAAAAAATCCTCCTGAAAAGAATCGGGATAAATTTCAGAATATACTATGAATAGCCGCCCCGATGCATCGGAGCAGATTAGAATGATAGGAGAACAAGAATCCTGAACCAACGGTCAGCATAGCTAATAGGATTCAAGAGCAATATATTATCCAGGTGTTCAACCCGCTTCGGGGTTGTGAATTTCGAGCCATTCATATCCCCCGGTTCCGCAAACTACACTGGGGGCTATTCATATTTAGCCACTCCGTGGCAATAACTAGTTTCCAGCAGCCCCTAAGTTGCTGAATTAACAGAAAATCCAGACTTCAACTTACTGAACTTTCCCCCACCCTATCCCCGAATTGAAGGCTTAAGTTACACTTGAAAGAGATTTTATCATTACCGCAACACATCATTTCACTCCACGAGAACATATATAACATCGTCTATAGTAAACATTTTAAATTAAAAAACGTTTGTATTTCCGGAAAGAGATACGGACGCTTTTTGAGTACATGCTGCATAACCAGGTGCTAGTAGTTAAAAAAGATAAATTTATTGTTTGTTATAACAATATGAACAATTATATTAAAATAATAGTTATACTTTTGTAACCATTATGAATATGAATAATTAGAGTTTACAATTATGCCAAAAGATATTATAATTTCCATTGACAGAGCTATTGAGAATTTGATTTCAATTCATCCGTTACTTTCTAAAAGTTTTACCCGGTCAATTCGATCAAAGACAAATTTAAACCCGGGATCCTTATACGTACTGGGGGTACTGACCCGCCATGGAATGTTATCCATGTCGGAAATCGGGTGTAAATTAGCCATGCCAAAACCTCATATAACCGGGTTGGTGGATAAGCTTATCGCAGAAGAGCTGGTGGAACGAACGTACGATCCAAAGGACAGACGGATTGTGAATGTTCACATTACAGAAAAAGGAGCCGCTGATTTTAATGCCATAAAACTGGAAATCAGCCAGGAGCTTCGTCAAAAGCTGGAGAAATTAGATGCCCACACCTTACAGGTTCTTTCAGAATCCTCTCAGCACGTTAAAGACATTTTAACTACAATTGTTCAACAGCAAGCGCATGAATCAGGTTCGATTTGCTGTAAAGCAGAAGAAATAATTTAAAAAAAATAAAAAATAAAATCAAAAAGGGTATATGAAAAAGGAGAAAAAAGATTGGAAAATTTACATTCCATTGGCAATTGTGATATTGATAGTTGTTATTGGAGGAGTATACTGGTATAAGGATTATACTAGTTATATCAGGACTGATGATGCTGTAGTAGCATCCGATAATGTTTCAGTAAGTCCAAAAATAATGGGTAGAATCAGCAAACTTTATGCTGAAGAAGGAGATTCTGTAAAAAAAGGACAATTAGTGGCTGAATTGGACAGCATTGATTTACTGGCCCAAAAGCAACAGGTTGTAGCCTTAAAGTCACAGACTGAAGCCAACAAAGCACAAGCCCAGGCAAAACTGGAATATGATCAAAAGAACATTCGGATTTTGCAGATAGGCCTTGAAAAATCGAAAGAAGATTTCACCCGGGCAAAAGCTCAATTTACAGGTGGAGTCATCACAAAAGAACAATACGATCATTTACAGAAAGCGCAGGAAACGGCACAAGCACAACTTGATGCAGCACAGGCACAGATATTGGTTTCCAAAACCACGATTAAAAGTGCAGAAGCAGGTGTTGTTGGTGCACAGGCACAAATTGGCGTAATCACTACCCAATTGAACAATACTCGTTTATACGCCCCGGTGGATGGCCTTATAGCAAAACGCTGGTTACTCACGGGAGACATTGCCCAACCCAGCCAGTCCATCTATACTATCAATAACAACAACAAATTCTGGATTCAGGTATTTTTGGAAGAAACCAAGATGGAAACATTACACGACGGCCAAAAAGCCCTTATATCACTGGATACATATCCGGATGTTGTTTTCACAGGCAAAATCTTTACAATGGGATCGACCACAGCCTCACAATTCTCACTTATCCCACAAAACAATGCTTCCGGAAACTTCACAAAGGTAACCCAACGTGTTGCCATTAAAATTTCAATCGATGGAGCTGAAAACGGACAAAAACTGTCAGCTTATAATTTGTTGACCGGAATGTCGGCAGTAGTAAAAATCATTAAGTAATAATGAGGAAGATATCAAATACACATAGACTTCGCAGGAAACTACGCAGCCGAAATTCATTGTTTCATCCCCAAAGCCCCAGATACAAGTGGTTTGTATTGGCAAATATAATGGTGGGAACCTTCATGGTGGTACTGGACAGTACTATTGTGAATGTAAGCCTCCCCAAAATCATGTCATCTTTCGGCGTAGGGCTATCCACGATTCAATGGGTGATAACAGCTTACCTGCTTTCCATGGCAGCTATGTTGCCTGCTTCGGGTTGGTTTGCGGACAAATTCGGATATAAAAAGGTTTATTTCTGGGGATTATTCCTCTTTACATTTGGATCCCTGTTATGCGGTTTATCCAATGACGAGAATACGTTGATTATATCGCGAATTATCCAGGGATTAGGGGCAGGGATCGTCCAGCCACTGGGTATGGCTATTATCACACGAGAATTTCCTGCAAGGCAGCGTGGTCTGGCACTGGGTTTCTGGGCAATTGCAGCGGCAGCATCGGTTTCATTTGGTCCCCTTATTGGTGGATACCTGGTAGACAATTTCAGTTGGCAGCTTATTTTCGATGTCAATGTCCCAGTAGGTATTATGGCCTTGGTATTTACGATCATCATTCAACGGGAATTCGTTAGTCCAAATACACGAAAATTCGACTACGTAGGCTTTGTTTCGGTAATAATATTCTTGCCTGTATTGCTTTATGCATTATCGGAAGGAAATGCACAAACCAATTCGGCAGGTTGGACAGCACCATACATATTAGCATGCTTTGCCGTTTCGGGTATAGCATTGGCTGTATTCCTGACCCGTGAATTAACGACAGAGAATCCATTGATTGATCTTCGGCTTTTAGCCGACCGTAACTTTGGAATGAGTAATTTATTGATGTTCCTTTTCGGAATAGGTATGTTCGGAAGTACATTCCTGCTGCCTCTTTATTTGCAAAACTCATTAGGATATACGGCATTGCAATCAGGTGCAGTGTTTTTGCCCGTTGGAATTATACAAGGTCTCTTTTCTCCAATTTCAGGTTGGTTTTCGGATAAAGTAAATGCAAAGATTCCTATCATGACAGGTATGGGGCTATTAGTATTAAGCTTCTACATCAATTCTAACTTATCATTTCTGACAGAGCATTCATATATTATGACCTCCCTTTATTTAAGAGGTTTAGGTATGGGATTAGTATTTACACCTCTAAGCACCTTGTCATTAATAACCATACCACGTGAAAAAATGGCTCAGGCTTCCGGGATTATGAACACAGTCCGTCAGATTGGAGGAAGTATGGGTGTTGCCTTGTTATCTACCATTTTGACAGCACGTGTAAACTTTCACGGACAAATGTTTGGTGGTTCTATTCAGGCAGGCTCACAGGAATTTCAAGCCGTGACAAAGCGCTTAGCCTTTTTTATTCAGCAACACGGAGGGGGAGCCTCCGCAACTGCACTAAAACAAGCTCAAAGCATTGTCATGTCTAATGTTAGTACACAAGCCTTTATTCAGGGAATTAATGATGATTTTTTGATTGCGGCAATTATTTCGTTGATTGGATTTATCCCCATCATAATGCTAAAATCAAAAAAGAAAACGTTGAAATCCTTGGCTACGGAAGAGCATGTACCCATTGTGGATTAAATTAATAGCTTTAATTTCTTTACAAATAAACAAATTAAAAAATGAAATCAATTTATAAACTTATACTTGTCCTGTTTCTATTGCCAATAGCAGCAGTTTACGGACAGAAAACAGACAAACCGGCTGGAGATTCCCTGAGCCTGCATGAAATACTGGATGAAGTGATTCACAATTATCCGTCCATTAAAAAGGCACAAACCGATATTGAATCGTCCGATGCCAAAATAGGGCTGGCAAAAACAGCTTATTTACCGGATGTAAACCTCGTTAGTTCATTCGCTTTTTTAGGACCAACAACTACGCTTACAATACCGGGATTAGGATCGTTCAAATGGTATCCGCCTGACAACTACTCTGCAGCTATTAATATAAGTCAATCCATTTATGATTTTGGAAAAACAAACAAAAATGTAACTTTCGAGAAACAGAGCAGGGAAATGGTTGGGTTCTCCGTCGAGTTATTAAAACAGAAGTTATCCGGAATGATAATTGGTAATTACTATTCCATCGTTTTCCTCCAGGAAGCTATCAAGATTAAAAACGAAGAACTGGCTACCCTGAATGAACATCTTCAGTTTGTACAGAAAAAAATGGCCACAGGATCGGCCACTAACTATGAAATACTGACGACTAAAGTTCGCATTTCGGCTATCGAAAACCAAAAGACAGATTTGCTGAATGCCCTCGAAATTCAACAAGGACAACTAAGTTCTTTTCTGGGAAAAGCTCAGGGCACAAGACTGACCGTTAAAAACGAGCTTATTATTCCTCAGGCACTCGCTATAAATGATTCGCTATTTGCTTTTGCTTTTGATCATAGAAACGAAATGAAAATTGCCCTTCAGAAAAGTTCTCTGGCAGAAACTCATCTAAAAATGGTAAACTCCCAGAACAACCCAACATTAAATGCCTTTGGATCAGGCGGTTTAAAAAACGGATATTTCAATGATAAGTTCCAGGATATAGCGAAACTGAATTTTTCAGTTGGAGTTGGCATAAAGGTTCCACTCTTTGATGCAAAACGGTCAAAATATAACAAGATTCAGGCAAATTCGGATATTCAGGGAAATGTTCAGGAGACAGAACTTGCACGCAGAACCATTGTCAATGAAGTGGTGGAAAGCAAAGCAAATGCAGAATCAGCTCTTAAAAAAGTCAACCAGTCTGAATTGCAGCTTGAGCAGGCACAACAGGCATATTCGTTAGCCGAAACGAATTTCAAGGCAGGGGCTATTACCAATTTAGATATGCTGGACAGTTCTACCTCAGTAGCAGAGAGTAAGCTTGCCTTGCTAAAAACCAAAATTGATTACTCAGTGAGTGTATTGAAACTTAAGATTGCACTTGGCGAACAAATATATTGAAATTTAATTTTGCAATTCATTTTTTTGAAAAGGAGCTAATCAGAAATGATTGGCTCTTTTTTTATCCGAAAAAACATATTAACTAAAAGGTTTTCACTATATTTGAAGCCCGAAAAAACACATGATAAATAAACCATTAAATCAATAACATCATGAAAACTAATTTTTTAATCAAATGCTTTTTTATGGGTACATTATTATTCTCCGGATTAGAAGTGAATGCACAGGACTGGCCAAATCTGGAACGCTTTAGTAAAGAAAATGCCACATTGGGACTGCCAGGCGAAGGAGAAAACAGGGTGGTTTTTATGGGTAATTCCATTACTCAGGGCTGGATAGAGAAAAGGGCCGATTTTTTCAAGAACAACCCCTTTGTAAATCGTGGCATAAGCGGACAAACGACCCCACAAATGCTCATTCGGTTCCGTCAGGATGTAATTGCATTACAACCCAAAGTAGTGGTCATTCTTGCCGGGACAAACGACATAGCTGGAAACACCGGACCCTCCACCCTGGAAATGATAGAAGATAATCTGGCTTCGATGGCAGAGCTGGCTCAGGCAAATGGAATCCGGGTGGTGCTTTCATCGGTTCTACCGGTTTATGATTATCCCTGGAAAAAAGGATTAGAACCTGCTGAAAAAATAGTCACCCTGAATTTATGGATTAAAGCCTATTGTGAGAAAAAAGGATTTATATATCTTGATTACTTCACTCCTATGGCCGACGAACGTCATGGCATGAAAGCAGAACTTACATACGATGGTGTTCATGCTAACGTGGCAGGATATAAGATAATGGAGCCACTGGTAGAAGCCGCCATACAAAAGGCTTTAGAAAGTAAACCAAGGAAATAACCGGTTAATTAGTTGATTGGTTTAAAGGAAGATCCCCTGCATTTGAAAGACTTGCAGGGGATCTTTCGTTAGAATTAAGACAAAACCGATTCGCTTTCAAGCTAAAATATGAATGAAACCATTAATTCGAATCAATAATATCAACGTTGACGGATGGTAATAAAACAAAGAACAACATACATTCAAACAGATCCTCTTTAACAAACTTTCCAGAAGGTACTGGAAAAAGCATCAATAATTGATTATAAGTTGAGAATCAGCATAAATAGCACGTTCATTTCTTACAAATTTTTGACGTACTTTCTTATTGTCATTTGATTATCTTTTTGTACCTTTGCGCCCTATATTTTTTAATCAACATAATGTCTAACCTACTATTTATTAGTAAAAAAACAATTTTCAGAAATGGAAGAAAACAAAAACATCACGGAAGAAGTAAAACCAACCGTGGAACAAACAGTTGAAGAAGTAACACCAGCAGTTGAAGAAACTGTTATTGTTGAAGCTCCTGTTGCAGAGGAAGCAGAAATCGTAGCTCCGGTAGTTGAAGAGACACCAGAAGTAATCGAAGCTGTTATCGAAGAAGAAATACCGGCAGTTGAAGAAACTGTCATTGAAGAAGCTCCTGCAGCTAAAGTAAGAGTTCCAGTAGTACCTCCTGTCCCATCAGGTGATTTTGATTGGGATGCCTATGAAAATGGTGTCACCATTTCTGCTCAGTCAAAAAGTGATTTAGAAAAAATCTATGACGCTACCTTGAATGCTATTAAGGATAAAGAAGTTGTAGAAGGAACAGTTATTTTGATCAACAAACGGGAAGTGGTTGTCAATGTTGGATACAAATCGGATGGTGTTGTACCAATGAGCGAATTCCGTTATAATCCGGATCTGGCAGTTGGCGACAAGGTTGAAGTGTATATCGAAAGTCAGGAAGACAAAAAAGGTCAACTTATCCTTTCACACAAACAAGCCCGTGCAACCCGCTCATGGGATCGTGTAAATGCAGCCCTTGAAACACAGGAAATTGTAAAGGGTTTTGTAAAATGTCGTACCAAGGGTGGTATGATCGTCGATGTATTCGGAATCGAAGCATTCCTTCCGGGATCACAAATCGATGTGAAACCTATCCGTGATTACGATGTATTCGTAAACAAAACTATGGAATTCAAGGTTATCAAAATCAACCACGAATTTAAAAATGTTGTTGTTTCTCACAAAGCTCTTATTGAAGCTGAACTGGAACTTCAAAAGAAAGAAATTATCGGTAAACTTCAAAAAGGTCAGGTTCTCGAAGGTACAGTTAAAAATATCACTTCATACGGTGTATTTATTGACCTTGGTGGCGTAGACGGTTTGATTCACATCACCGATTTATCTTGGGGTCGTGTATCTCACCCGGAAGAAATCGTATCCTTGGATCAAAAACTCAACGTGGTTATCCTTGATTTCGATGACGAAAAGAAACGTATTGCTCTGGGCTTGAAACAACTTTCTGCACATCCTTGGGATGCTTTGGATACCACCCTTAAAGTTGGTGACAAAGTAAAAGGCAAAGTAGTTGTTATGGCTGATTATGGTGCATTTGTTGAAATAGCTCCAGGTGTTGAAGGTTTGATCCACGTTTCAGAAATGAGCTGGTCACAACATCTTCGTTCTGCTCAGGACTTCCTGAAAGTGGGTGACGAAGTGGAAACAATTATCTTAACCCTTGATCGTGAAGAACGTAAAATGTCTCTTGGTATCAAACAATTGAAATCAGATCCTTGGGAAGATATCGAATCACGTTATGCTGTTGGAAGCAAACACACAGCTAAAGTTCGTAACTTTACCAACTTTGGTGTATTTGTTGAAATTGAAGAAGGCGTTGATGGTTTGATTCACATTTCTGATCTATCATGGACGAAGAAAGTAAAACACCCATCTGAATTTACTCAAATAGGTGCAGAAATTGATGTTCAGGTTCTTGAAATCGACAAAGCAAACCGTCGTTTAAGTCTTGGTCACAAACAATTGGAAGAAAATCCTTGGGATGTATTAGAAACAATGTTCACTGTCGACAGTATCCACGAAGGAACTATTGTTGAAATGTTGGACAAAGGCGCTGTAATCTCTTTGCCTTATGGTGTTGAAGGTTTTGCTACCCCAAAACATTTAGTAAAAGAAGACGGTTCACAAGCTCATGTTGATGAAAAATTACCATTCAAAGTAATTGAATTCAACAAAGACGCTAAACGAATCATTCTTTCTCACAGTCGTATTCATGAAGATGCTAAACGTGCTGAAAAAGGTGAAGCTACAATAGCATCAACTACAGTTGAAGCACCTGCTAAAAAAGCAGCTCCAAAACGTGCAAAGAAAGAAGATGCTCCTGTTTCTACAACTCCGGCTGCAGAAAAAACAACATTGGGAGATATTCAATCTTTATCCGATTTGAAAGACAAAATGGATCTTGCTGCTGAAAAGGCTGCTAAAAAAGAAAAGAAAGCAAAAGCTGTTGTTGAAACTCCTGCTGTTGAAGCCGCCGTTGAAAAACCAGCTATCAAAGCTGCTGTTGATAAGACCGCAATTGAAGCTCCTGCAGAAGTTCCGGCTATCGAAACTCCGGCTGAAGTACCTGCTATCGATGCACCTGCTGAAGTACCGGTTATCGAAACTCCTGCCGAAACACCAGCTGAACAAGCTGCTGATGAAGCTGCAGAAGAAGTTGCTAAAGCATAATTCAATTCTTTATATTAAGACTAAAATGGCTGTTCGAGATTTCGAGCAGCCATTTTTATATTATACGTCAAGTACACTGTTTTTTTCGACTGTCTTTTTCTATTTATGTGAGAGAAATTATCACATCTATTTAAAGCATTGTTTAACACACCTTACAACAGAATTATAGTGGCGCCACACGGGTTTCACTGTCAAGAATCAGCATTACTCCATACAACAGTAAAATCACCTCAGAAGGCATTAAAACAAGCCTTAAGACCATTTAACCTTTTCATTCAACATACAGAAGTTTAGCTTTCAAGAGTATGTAACACAGCACAAAAAAAAGAGGCTATCCATCGCGGGTAGCCTCTTTTCGATTTATTAATTACGATATTTTTTCTATTTCTTCTTGTAGGTCAATTTCAATTCCCTTTCTGTCGTAAAATTTGTATTGTAAAAAGCCAAGCTTCTGTTCGGCAATTACTCTACATCCTTTTCCGAATCTTCTTTTCCATTGCCACTTCATCGACAATATGCCTTTAGAGATATAGGCATCCACATAGGGGTGAACATGAAGTGTAAAATCTTTTACTTTTAATTTATTTACCAAATAATCTATTTTACTTTCCAGTTGGTCGGTAAATAAGATTGAAGGCTTCGTGCGTCCTTTCCCATAACAGGTTGGACAGGTTTCTTCGATATCAATATGAATCTCTGGCCGTACACGTTGTCTTGTTATCTGTAATAACCCGAATTTACTTAATGGCAGGATATTGTGCTTGGCTCTATCATTGGCCATATTTTCACGCATTCTGTCGAAAAGCTTTTGACGGTTATCTGTCTCGTGCATATCAATAAAATCGACAACGATAATTCCGCCCATATCACGCAAGCGTAGTTGGCGGGCTATTTCATCGGCTGCTGCCAGATTCACATCCAGTGCATTGTCTTCTTGTCCGTTCCCTGCTTTTGATCGGTTCCCGCTGTTAACATCAACAACGTGCAGAGCTTCGGTGTGTTCAATAATCAGATAAGCACCGTTTTTAAACGAAACAGTTTTTCCAAATCCTGATTTGATTTGTTTGGTAATTCCAAAACTGTCGTAAATAGGTATCTCATCCTGATACAATTTCACAATGTCTTTTCGATCGGGGGCAATGAGTTCTACATAATCGCGAACTTCATTATACACCGCCAAATCGTTAATGTGTATGTGCTTAAAACTCGGGCTGAATAAATCTCTAATTATTCCTACCGTACGACCTAATTCTTCTAAAATCAGCGAAACTCCTTTAGATTGTTGTGTTTTGATAATCGCTTCTTCCCAGCGTTTTACCAAGATCTTCAACTCATTATCGAGTTCGGCTACCTTTTTATCTTCTGCAACTGTTCGTACAATAACTCCAAATCCTTTGGGTTTAATGCTTTGAATAAGTTGTTTCAGACGTTGTCTTTCTTCTTCTGTTTTAATCTTTTGCGATACCGACACTTTGTCGGCAAACGGTATTAAAACTAAAAACCTACCGGCAATCGATATTTCAGCTGTCAATCGTGGACCCTTTGTTGAGATCGGTTCTTTGGTCACTTGTACCAATATCTCCTGTCCCGTTTTAAGAATGTCATTGATTGAACCGTTTTTCTCTAATTCCGGTTGAAGTTTTGTTTTTTGAATAGCAGGTGTCTTTTTACGGTCGCTTAACGCCTGCGTTGTAAATTGTGTAAAAGTGTTGAAATTGGAACCTAAATCAAGATAATGTAGAAAAGCGTCTTTTTCGTAACCAACATCCACAAAGACTGCATTCAAACCGGGCATTATTTTTTTTACCCTGCCATAATAGATATTTCCCACGGCGAACTGTTCTTCACGTCCTTCCTGGTTTAATTCTACAAGGCGTTTGTCTTCGAGCAGCGCAATAGATATTTCCGATGTTTTTACATCAACTACTAATTCGCTATTCACTTTTTTTATTTTGATTGGGTTGAGTTTATAAACAAAAAACAAACTTAAAGCCTAGATATTCGCTTATAAGTTTGTTTTCTTGGACTTTAAGACTTAAAAGACCACTAGACTTATTTTTTCTTGTGTCTGTTTTTTCTTAGTCTCTTTTTTCTTTTGTGCGTTGACATCTTATGTCCTTTTCTTTTTTTACCGCTTGGCATCTTAATTAAATTAGTTGTATGAAAAAAATTATTTTACTACGCTCACAAAAGTTTTAGCAGGTTTGAACGAAGGTATGTTGTGAGCAGGGATAATGATCGTTGTATTTTTCGAGATATTACGAGCAGTTTTTTCAGCTCTTTGTTTGATAACGTAGCTACCAAAACCTCTTAAATATACGTTTTCATTTTTTGAGAGTGAATCTTTTACAGTTTCCATAAAAGCTTCAACAGTAGTTAATACAGTTACTTTGTCGATCCCTGTATTCTTAGCAATTTCGTTTACGATGTCTGCCTTAGTCATTTCAGTAATTTTTATATGTTAGTTAATAAATGATATTTTCTTTTTTTTGTTCAAACGGACTGCAAATATATTGCTTTTATTCTGATTAAAAAACAATTGCGTCTCTTTTTTTTCCTATAAAGTCGTTTTTTTTATTTTGCAGTGCCTTTTTTAAGCATTAATTTCTCCATTTCAGGAATACTTAAATTTTTACCTACAATTTTACCACTTTTATCAATTAAGACGGTACTTGGAATAGAATTCACCGCGTATGCTCTGGAGCCTTCACATTTCCAACCTTTCAGATCAGATACCAGTTTCCAGGATATTTTGTGAGAAGCAACCGTACTTGTCCAGGCCTCTTTATTATCATCCAATGAAACTCCTAAAATTTCAAGGTTTGTACCTTTATGCTTTGAATAAAAAGATTGTAACTCGGGTAAGAATTGCATACAGGGACCACACCATGAAGCCCAGAAGTCAACAAGAACAAAGTCTGTTTTTCCCACCAGATCTGACAGAGCAATTGTACCTCCGTTTATTCCAGGCAACTTAAAATCGATGAATTTACTCCCAACAGCCACTTTCTTTTCAACTTCCATATCAGCAATTATTTCCTGAATACGTTTTACGCTTTTACTATTGGCATTCATCAAACTCACAATCGCTTCTTTTTCAGAAACGTTCATTTCATAAAAGGAATTCATAAAAACGTGAGTTCCAACAAGCGTATTGACTTGCTCTGTGGCAAATTTCTTATCAATGCCGGCTTCTTCCTTGTTTAGCTTTTCTGTCTCTTTTGAAAAAGCCAGATCTTCTTCCGGCGTTCTTGCTTTATTTGCATGCGATTTATAAAAAGCTTCCGATTTTTTATTGAATGAGTTTTTATCATCCTGATAAGTTTGCAGCAAATCATTCTGTTTTGTCCCTTTTATAACCATAAATCCACTTGTATCAACGGCTGCTGCAATGTTTCCATTTTCAAGGACAAATGCCTGACGGATTTTATTACCTGCCGGATATTCATAAGCCAGATAAGCAATTTTTGCCGTATCACTCACCCCTTTAAATGCAAATGTCTGATTTTCGATTAAAGTGCTGTCAATCGTTTTCCATTCACGGTTAATGCGTTCTTTAATAAAAACTGTTTTTCCATTCAATCCTTTATTTTCCACTGAGCCATGAATTGTATACGATGAGTTCTTGCAAGAACATACGCAAAGTACTACAAACAGGCAGAATACGATTTTTTTCATATAATTATTATTGTTTAAATGAATAGGTTGTTGATTGTTAAGTTCAAGGTCTTACCTTTGCCTGCAAAGATGCAATTTTTTAATAAATTATGCAACACTTCAAACGAAGTGTTTAATGTTTTATACACCAAAATATGAATTCTACAGTTTCTTTAAAATATATTTCCAAAAAACTGACCGACTGGTATAGTGATTACAAACGTGATTTACCCTGGCGTGATATTTCCGATCCCTACAGGATATGGATCTCTGAAATCATTCTACAACAAACCAGGGTTATTCAGGGATTGAGTTATTATAACCGCTTTATTGAGCATTTCCCAACTATTGCAGAGTTGGCTGAAGCCGAAGAAGACGATGTCCTTAAATACTGGCAAGGGCTTGGATATTACACCCGTGCCCGAAACTTGCACAAAGCAGCCCGGCAAATAATGACCGATTACAATGGTGTTTTCCCGACTCAGCACAGCGATATTATTAAACTTTCAGGGATTGGTGAATATACTGCTGCAGCCATTAGCTCGTTTGCATACAACCAACCCTACGCAGTTGTAGATGGCAATGTATACCGCGTTTTGTCCCGGTTGTTTAATATTCAAACCCCAATAGACAGCACTTCCGGCAAAAAAGAATTTGCATTATTGGCTCAAAACTTACTTTCAACATCAAATCCGGGCATGCACAATCAGGCTTTAATGGAATTTGGGGCGTTACAATGCGTACCATCTGCTCCAGGTTGTACTATCTGTACGTTACAATCTGTTTGCCTTGCGTTTGAAAACAACACGGTGTCATTGTTACCCATTAAGTCACAAAAGAAGAAATCAACAAATCGATATTTCAACTATCTCTTTGTAAAAAGTCAGGATAATACTTTTCTACAAAAGCGCACAGGAAAAGATGTATGGCAGAATCTGTTTGAGTTCCCATTAATAGAAAGCGACCGGTTGTTCAGCGCATCAGAATTAGTTGATGATGAAGCTTTCAAATCTTTATTTCATAATATTGCTGAAGTAGAAATCCTCAAAATATCAAACCCGATGAAACATGTTCTGAGTCATCGGGTTATATATGCGCAATTCTTCTCTATAACTATTTCGGAAGAGAACGAAGCGGTAAAACAATTTAGTAAGACTCCATTAACCGAGATTGACCATTTTGCGGTATCCAGATTAATGGAGCTATTCCTTGAAAACGAACTTTAATACTGATTTATCTTTGAAATAGACTCTTCGTAACCAGCCTTTCCAATGCATCATACTCCTGATAACCCAATTCTGACTTATAGCTGGTTTTACCTCCAATAAAAATCATGGTTGGCATAGCCTGTACATTAAATCGTTGTGCCAATAAAGGCTCTTTATCTACATCAATTTTATAAACGATGAGTTTCCCTTTATATTTATTCTGTATAGCCTGAAGGTGAGGTGCCAGCATTTTACAAGGACC
>Ga0302285_10001216_pt1 | contig 14172 bp, 3 predicted proteins | sample III_Fen_E2_2_FD_200455 | JGI IMG/M metagenome (GOLD analysis project Ga0302285, IMG submission 200455) | Peat permafrost microbial communities from Stordalen Mire near Abisko, Sweden - III_Fen_E2_2 | ecosystem: Environmental > Terrestrial > Soil > Wetlands > Permafrost | place: Sweden: Abisko... | reverse complement strand
ACCTTCAAGCGCATCTACACCCCCATCTTCATTATATATCGGTATCCCCTGTTCCCACACCCATTTTACCTGGTTGTCAGCAGTTCTAATTTCGTATTCAACATAAATGTTTCTGTGGTCCTGTACTGCTTTTTCCCATACTTGCCACAAAGATTCGTGATATTCTGGTAAAATCAGATCATTAAAAGAGATTACCCTATTATTGATTATCTCATCTGTGTGGTATCCGGTTAGGGATAAAAATCCTTCCGAAACAAATTCCATAGTCCAATGGGGGTCATACTTGCATCGATAGGCAACACCTGGTAGATTCGATAATAAGACTGATTTACTTCGTTCGCTCTCTTTTAATTTCTGTTCCGCTTCGTATTTCTCTGTTACATCTGAAAAAACAAGGACAACCCCTATGACTTCCCCGTGAAGATTTTTGATGGGAGCTGCACTATCGGCTATGTGATATTCAATTCCTTGTTTTGATATTAAAACAGTATGGTTTGCAAGTCCTATGATATTTCCATTTTCAAGCACTTTGACTACCGGGTTTTCAACCTGCTTGCGGGAATATGAATTTATAATGTGAAAGACATCGGAAAGAGTTTTCCCTCTTGCTTCAGCTAACAACCAGCCGCACATATTTTCTGCAATGGGATTCATGTTTACAATTCTTCCAGTTTTATCAGTGGAAATAACCCCATCTCCTATCGACTGAAGAGTAATTGAAATTGATTCTTCATTTTTTTGTAATAAATCATTCGCTTTTTTACTCTCAAAAACCTGCTTTTTTAATTGTAAATTGGTGAATGCTTTTTCTGAAAGTTCATTGGCAATATGAAACATCATTTCAAATACTTTTTGAAACTTTTCTTTTGACATAACAGGTACCTGATTCAGCGCTTCAAGAAACTCTTCCTTGTTTGCGCCTATCTCATCACCATATTCAATAATTCGCTGTAGATTAGTTTCTTCATTCCTAACCTGTCCGATAAGCCAATTTGCAATGTGTATTCCGTTTACTATTATTTTAGCACCGGTATCCCACAATCCGCCACTCAAACAAGGTTTTAATTGCACTTCAGAGGAAATGCCCGCACAGTTAAGCTTGTCCGATTTAATACAATTTACCAGCCCTTTTGGAGTACTTCTGACAATGTTACAAAATAAACAGAAGTTGCTTTCTTTTGTTATCGGGATTCCATCTGGATTTGTAATGACTGAAGCCACTCCGGTGACATCTGAAAATAAATTCTGCATGCGTTGAATGTCTTCTATAACAAAGATGTCTTCAAACTGTATGTCATGATCATTCACTTTATACGAAAAATTTAATTCTTTGTCAGTACTCATTTTCTTGTTGATATTTTGCAAGGTAATTCCAACTTACTTTTTTTTGATGATTAATTGATTTATCCGAAAGCTGAAGTTGGAATATCTTTCTGGCCAGCTTCCATTTTTTTTGATCAATATAGTTGACTCTATTAATTAAAATTTCACTTCAATCATTACCTTATTAACGGATTTCATTTAATTTTACATGAATCGTTTCTCAATTTATTTTTCAATTGCTCAAATTCGAATAAGGCATTACGACTTTTATACTTGTTCCGATATTCTTTCTTCCAGCAATTGTTAGTTCGCCATCTAACAGGAAAACCCTTTCCTTCATTCCAATCAATCCATATGAATCGGATTTTTTCTTTTGGTTTTCATCAAATCCAATTCCGTTATCAACAATCTCCAACGTCAGTTTATCCTCTTTTTGATCAAGTCTAACTCTTAATTCAGTTGCCTTGGAATGTTTTGCAACATTATTCAATGCTTCCTGTATAATCCTGAATAAGGCAACGGATTGTTGGCTGTCAAGTTGTAAACTGGCTAATGTATTTTCAAAGATGCATTTGATGTTGTATCTTTCCTCAAAAGTATTCAGATGTTGCTTGATAGTTTCAATGAAACCCAGCAGATCAAGTACTTCCGGTCGCAAATCAGTCATAATCTTTCGGGCGGTTTTAATGGTATTGTCTACCAGGCTGAAAAGACCATCGAATTTGGTTAATACTTGTTCCGAATGTTTTACGTCAATTCCTTTTAAAACATTCTGTTTCAACATCCCCATGTCTATTTTAATGGCAATTAAAATTTGGCCAAGTTCATCATGAATTTCCCGAGCTAACAGTACCCGTTCTTCTTCACGCACATTTTGGAGGTGAGCAGCAAACTTTTTCAATTGTTCCTGCGAGTCGCTTAATGCTTCTTCAGCTATTTTTCGATCGGTTATGTCGTTATGTTGGATAATTATATGGCTTATCTCGTTGTTCTCATCAAAAATAGGATATGCCCAGTTATTGTACCAGACTTTCTTTTTCTCTTTGACGCTGATATCCTGGGAATCAGCAGCCTCCCCAATATCAAACAAGACCTCCCATTCGACAGTTTTGCCTTTTTTAAAAACGCTTTCAAGTTTTCTAAGGACATCTTTTTGTTGCATTTCCTTGTCTTTGAATATGTTGTAAACTTTTCCTTCCATGTTTTCAGCCTCTACACCAAAGATCTGGCTAAGTTTTGGATTTATTCGTTCACACCATCCGTCCGTGTCCAGGATTTGAGTACTCAATGATGATTGCATAAACATTTGCTCAAAAAATTGCTTCTGAGCAAACAACTCTTTCTCGGCTGTTTTTCGTTCAGTGATATCTAACACCAATCCGGATATGGTCACCGGATTTCCGTTTGCATCTTTTTTTGATACGTTGCCCAGGTCATAAAACCACTTGTACTCACCTGTGTTGGTAGAAATCCGGTATTCAGTTTCGTACTTATCGTAATGTCCATAGAGATGTTTCTTCATGGCATTCATCGCCGAGTCATAATCTTCAGGATGAACCAAATCCATAAAATCTTTAAAATGAACAAATTTTTCAGCCGGGTAGCCAAGCATATCTGATTTTCTTTTCCCAAACAAGACATTGCCGGTTTTAATATCCATTTCCCACCAAGCCATATTAGCGACCTGCATAGCCAGTTCAAGCCTTGAATTATTCTGATGCAGGGCTTCTTCAGCTTCTTTTCGTTCGGTAATATCAATATTAAAACCAGCTATACCGATAATTTTATTATTATTCGTTATCGGGAAAACTGTTTGCTGAAACAACCGGGGTACATTGTCTATTTCGAATTCATACTCTTCATCAATAATATCACCTCGCAACACCCGTTCATTAATATTTAACCAATGGTGCATGGTTTCATTATCAATAGTCTGGTTCGAAGTTGGTGTTTGTCCAATAATTGAACCATAATGATCGACAAATTTTTTATTTTCCAGAATACCCACATTGTCAATATCCCGTGCCCAGATATCAAAGGGTGAATTGTCAATAAATGTGCGAAGCAACATTTCACTCTTTTGCAATGCATCTTCCGCCAACTTGCGATCGGTAATGTCATGCAGACAAAGCAGAAGGCTATTCTTATCATCGTTGCTGATAATCGCTGTCGATCCAAGCAATGAAACCTCATGGGCGGTGCCCGCTATAATTAATGTAGTTTGATACTCGATGTTTCGATATCCGACACCGGTATTGAATGTTTTTTCCATGGCAATCCGTAGGCTGCAATTCCAACATTTAGGACCATGTCCACATCCTTCCGGTACATCCATCGAATTGATGCATCCGATTACATTTCCTACCGGAGTTCCCATCATAACATCTTCCGAAATACCGGTCAACGTAGTGAATGATTGGTTTGCAAATAGAACTTTTCGGTTTTCATCCACCACACACATCATGACTGGTGCATGGTCATAAATGATTTTAAGCTCATTTCTACTCTCTTCCAACGCTTTTTCCGATTTGTTGCGCAGGTTTTCTGTATCAATTGCATTTATGGCAAATGAAATGTCATCCCCGATCTCTTTCAGTAACCGGAGTTCATCTTCCCTAAAAAAATCAGGTTCTGATGCATAGAGTGTCAACGTACCGATAATTTTCCCCTTTTGCTGGAATGGAACGGCAATAATTGATTTATATCCTCGTTTTAAGGCCTCATCTTTCCAGGGAAGCATTACCGGATCTGTGGCTATGTCGTTGCAGAATGTAATTTCGCCTTCCCTGAATGAACTCCCTGTTGGCCCTTTTCCATGCGCTTCAAAGCCGGTCATTATGATTAACTGATCCAGGTATCCATCGGTATGGCCTGACCAGGTTATTGGTTTTATCCTGTTATCCGACTCATCAAACAATCCAACCCATGACATTCGGAATTGTCCGGAAACCACAGCTATTTCACAAATTGTTTTAAAAAGTTCCTCTAAGCTTTGTGTGCGGACAATTGCCTGGCTGATTTGACTCAGGAAAGCATAGAGCCTTGCAATATGACTGATTTTTTCTTCAGCAAGTTTTTGTTCGGTAATGTCAATTATAATACCCCTAAGACCAACAATATTGTTTGCAATGACCACAATGCTGGTATAAATCAAGGCCGGAAAAACAGATCCATCTTTTCGTGCCATATTATATTCTTTGCGCTCAACTTCTTTGCCGGACAATTTCATCATCATATTTTCTTTGATGATTTCTCTTTCTTCGGGGATGTGAAATATCAGTGAATTTAATCCGATTAATTCATCTGTATTATATCCGAATATTGAATATGCTTGCTTGTTGACATAAGTTATTTTGCTATCTAAGTCAATTTCAAAAATTATCTGGGGTAACAAATTTGCCATATCACGAAACTTCTCTTCACTTTCCCGAAGGGACTCCTCAGTCCTTTTTCTGGCTTCATTTTCATTTTTTAAATCTTCCAGTAGATTTAAGGTGGCAGAATGTGTTTTCTTTAGTTCAAGTGTTCGTTCTGCAACCAGTGCTGCAAGCCGTATATTCTCATCTTCACGCTCCAGGAAGGCTGTTCTGATTTTTACCATGGCACGAATTTGAGCTGTAAGTTCACTTTCGTCAATAGGTTTCGCTAAGAAGGCTTCTGCCCCGTATTCAAGGGCTTTAATTCGGCTTTCCTTGTCTCCTTTAATAGCCGTTACAAAAATGACAGGGATATCCCGTAGACTCTTATCCGCTTTTAAACGTTTACAGACTTCATAACCATCCATGTCAGGCATTATAATGTCCAGTAAGATGACATCCGGATTCTCTTTAACAGCCAGTTTGAGACCCTGTTCCCCGGTTAATGCCTTAAAAACAACTACAGATGGATACGATTCCTTTATAAGCGCCTGTATGGTTACAAGGTTATCCGGATTATCATCAATGGCCAGGATCTTAATTATTCTACTTTCCATAAAGTACCTGGTTTATCGTATTATTAAATGCTTTTTCATCAATCGGTTTTGCAATATATCCATCAAACCCATGGGCAAGGATGGTTTCCCGGTCTAATGTCATAGCATTTGCTGTAAGGGCAACTATCGGGATGTGGGACAGTTGTCCAATATTCCGAATCACGTTGAAAGCCTCAATACCATCCATCCCCGGTAAAGCAATATCCATTAATATCAGATGAGGGATATGTTTTTTGGCTAACAATATACCCTGAGTACCATCCGAAGCTTCCAGCAAGGTGTATTTCTCATCCAGGACAGCTTTTACTGTAAACCTGTTGTCCAGGTTGTCTTCCACAATTAAAATGACTGGTTTCCCGTCAATTTTTTGTATTTCCCTTTTTAGTATTACTTCTTCGGCTATTTCCGTATATACAAGGCTTGCCACGGCGTTCAATAATTCGTTGCGATTTACGTCTCCTTTTTGAATAAGTTGATGGACATTGTTGCGTTTCAACAACTTGAGGTCATCTTTTGTGATATGCTTGGCTGTTAAAATTAAAACAGGAATGTTCGCAGTTGGTTCCGCATTTCGGATTGTTTTCAGGACTTCAAAGCCATCCATTCCCGGCATCATGAGATCCAGAATCATGGCATCCGGAATTATCTGAGATATAATATCCAATGCTTCCGGTCCGTCATGTGCAACCAGAATCCGGTAACCGCATTCCTCCATAAAATCTTTCAGCTGGATGATCGCCGGTTCGCTATCATCGACCAGTAGAATTGTTTTAACGGTATCTGTGTGTTGATGAACCACAGGGGTAACTTTATTAAATTCGACCAGGTCTGTTGTGGGTTCAACTGTTCTGTTGTCATTCCCGTAGTTCAATGGTAAAATGAGTGTAAATGAAGATCCTTGCCCCAATGTGCTTTTAACCTCAATGACACCACCCAACAGATTGGCATATTTCTTTGCTATTGCAAGGCCTAAACCTGTTCCGCCAAATCGACGGGAAGTCCCTGAATCTGCTTGCCGGAATTCATCAAATATATGTGAAAGATGATTCTCAGATATTCCAATGCCGGTATCACTCACGATGATTCTGATAGTATTCCCCAGTTGATCAGTTGAAATCTCAACCTTTCCTTTTTCTGTGAATTTAACGGCATTCCCAATCAAATTCTGCAATATATGACGGCATTTGTCCATATCCCCGGTCATGATTATGTCATTCTCCCCGGTTGTTTGAATCAATTCGATGTTCTTTTGTTTTGCTTGGGGGCTGATCATGCTCACAACGTCCGATATCAGGTTCCTGGAATTGAATTTTGTAATTTCAATTTCTTCTTTTCCTGACTCGATACGCGAAATATCCAGGATGTCGTTAATGAGTGAAAGGAGATGTTTCCCGTTTCGTTCAATAACTTCCAGGTAACTGTATTCATCATCAGGGATTTTATTGGCCAGTCGCCGGTTAAGTACCCCTGATAAGGCAATGACCGAATTGAGCGGTGTCCGAAGTTCATGGCTCATATTTGACAGAAAATTGGTCTTCAGGCGACTAGCTTCGCTCAATTGAACCTTTTGCATTTCCAATTCCCGGTTTTGTTCCTGTAGTTCAGACGACTGGGATGTCATCTCTGTTTTTTGAGCCTCCAGTTCACTGTTTTGATGTTCAAGTTGTTTCGAAAACAACTCCATTTTTTGATAGGCTAATACTCCTTCAATTCGCGCAGTTAATGTGTCGATGATATTTTTTATCAGCAGGGATGATTCTTTGCTATAGGTTCGAACACTGGCCAACGAAATGATGGCAATGATTTCTTTTCCTGAAATAATTGGGATAGTAATAATTTCCCGGGGTACCAGTTTTCCACTTACTGTGTGAAATAAGAATCGTGTGTCTTTAGGTATTCGTTTTACAGTATGCATTTTTCGCGTTGAAAGAACAGCGCCAAACTCTCCTTCAAAATTATCAACTCCAAAAGTCAGTTTTGAATTGTCCGACATACCGAAGGATTCAAAATGGTCGAACTGTTTCTTGTTTTCTGAAAGCAAGTATACCGCTGCCATTTGTGAATTTGTTTGTACGGCCAGTACCGGCAGCAATGAAGCAAAGAACCGGTGTGGTTCTTCTTCAACCAACATGATTTGCGAGAGTTCGGTTGATTTCTGGCTAAGTTCAGCGTTTACCTGGATACTTTCCACCATGGAATTAAATGATTCAGATAATACGCCAAGTTCATTGTTTGTAGTAATTGCACTGCGGATATTCATGTCACCCGCTTTAAATTGTTTCGTAACATGCGTCAGTTCACGAATCGGATTCCGGATATGCTTTATTAATAAGTAGCTGACAACAAGCATAAGCAATAAAATGGTCAATACCAGCAAGAACAATTGCTTGTTTAACGAATCTCTGAATTCGTTTGAATAGGCATATAAGCTTTTACTTTGCGTTTCTTCGTAATTGTCAAGCTTCATTATTTTTGCTGTCATCTGATCCCTGTAAATGCCAACATATCCTGTTGGCTTAAGGTTTTCCTTAACTTCAGCTATTTTCCCTTCAAGGGCTAGTTTTGTATTTGAATCCCGTGCAATTTTCCATTTTAAAAAAGCATTATATGCCTCATTTATGTCTGATTGTGAGCCTGAATACCTGTCTCTCAACAAACTGAATTGTTGTTGAACATCAGCAGTTGTCAATTCCATGGCCTGAATGGCTAATTGTGTTTCCGTGCTATTGCTGGCAAGCATCAGATCCCTTGTACTTAAACGCATATTTAAAATATCAATTTTAATGCTACTGATGGCTCTTCGAAGGATCAACGGATGATTATAAATTTCCTCTGTTTGTAAATGAATCCTGTCCGCTTGATAGTTGGCTACTACCCCCAGGATTACCACAAATATAAACATGGCAGCAAATCCCAGCATGAGTTGTGATCCAATTTTTAAGTCTCTTAATTTCATATATTTTTTTTATTTAGACGAAAACAATGTTGAGCTTATCAAGTTTGTTTGCTTTTGTTATTTATTGCTATAATTATTCCGGCCGGCAATATCTCCTGTGCTTTTGTCCGGTTTGTTTATTTGTTTGTTTATACCTGAAATATTGCTGATTGTGGATATATTTCAAAGAAACCTGATTTTATCAGGATCTCCCGTTCTGTTTCTCCGGTGATCATATACCCATTCGTCGATAAACAATTCCGGGTTTTTTTAATGATTTTTTTCTGATACTCCGGATTGTAATAAAACAAAAGGTTCGCACATACAATAAGATCAAAGTCCCCAAAAATACTTGTTGGGGGACAGCTGAATTGTTCGCTTAACAAATCAAAAACTGAAAAATCAATGTTCTCCTTTAATTCAGGTTTCACGGTATACAAATCTCCTTTTTTTGTGAACCACTGTTTTGTTCTTTTTAGATTCACTTGATTTAAAGATGATTCATGATAGACACCCAATTCGGCTTCTTGCATTTGTGTTTCAGATTGATCGGTAGCAAAAATACGAAAATTAATCTTTTCGCCATGCCCATTTGAAAATTCATTCAATAACATTGCCAGGCTGTAGGTTTCCTGACCGCCCGCACAGGCTGCCGACCAAATCCGAATCTCATTCCTGTTGGAGTTTCGGCTTTTCATCACCAGGGAAGGTATGATAATTTTTTCCAGGACCGAAAAAGTCAATGTATTGCGGAAGAATTCCGTGTAGCTGATTTGAAGGGAGTTTAAAAATATCTCACTTTCCATATGGCTTTGTTCCAGGTAGCTGAAGTATGCAGCCTCCGATTCACAAAAGGTATCGCTCATCCTTTTTTTTACCGACTTATCCAGGAATGCATGTTCGTATTTTGACAGGTCAATTCCTTGGGTTTGTAGTATCAGTTCTGTTATTGTGTTGGTTCTTTTTATCATTTATTTTCCGTGATCAGGCAATGATCATTGCCATATTATTAGTCGTTTAAGTTTTATTCTTGAATATTCTTTTCTTTTTTTTAGAAATGTTAGAAATTAAGGAAGGGTAAATAAATCGCTTCCTGCTGTTTTAAATCAGATTCCTCAAACCCTCAGCACGATTACCCGCTTCATGTCAATGTGTCGGCGAGAAGTACGATTACAAGTAAAATAAGGCAAGGTGTTCTGTTATGCATGTTGTTTATTTAACAAAAAGGATTTATTTTACAATATTGTATTTCAGTTTCTGTCCGGATTTTAGTAGCAATTCATTTACTTCTTTCTTCAGTTCAATCATGGTAATCTCGCGATCAACTGTCAGGTTTTGAAAACGGATCAAATCATTCATTTTCTCCTCTAATTCTTCCTGTACCTTTTTTCGTTCCGACATATCCCGTATGACTACCAATGTCCCGTTATTATCGCCATTCTTGAATTTCGACCCGTTTAATTCTCCGCAGAAGATAGTTCCATCTTTGCGCTTCATGTTAAATTCTTTGTTTTTTACTTTTAACGAACTTTCCAAGCTGTCTTGAAAAGCAATGATAGCTTCGGGAATTGATTTTTCTTCCACGAAATCTGTAAAAAGGTGTCCGCACATTTCATCCGGCTCGTACTGAAAGATGCTTTTGGATGCTTTTGAAGCATATTGGATTATCCCGTTTGTATCCGTAATGGAAATCAGATCACCGGTTTGTTCAGTTATCGAACGGAATTTTTCTTCGCTCTCCAGCAACATTCGCAATGATTCTTTACTTTCGGTAATATCCCGCCCGAAACTTACAATGCCTACGATTTTCCCGGAAATATTGATAGGTGACGTATTGACCAAAATTGTAAGGATCGTTTCGTCTTCCTTCTTAAACCGTAACTCGTATGTACACACTTCTCCATGCATAGTGCTGTTAAATACATCCGTAATCATTGGTAGATCTTCATTCAGGACCAGGGGAGTAAATGATTTGCCTAACCATTCATTCAATTCCAGGCCTGTCGTTTGTAAGGCTATTTTATTTAGAAATGTGAAATTGCCTGATTCATCCAAGGTCCAGATCATGTCATTCGAATTCTCGATCATGGTGCGGTACTTGTCTTCACTTTCCCGGAGGGCTTCTTCTGCCCGTTTGCGTTCGGTGATATCCTGTATTAATACATGCCGTGCATTCATACCGTTTATTGTGACTGAAACGGTGGTAATATCGACAAAAATTATTTCTCCGTTTTTTTTTGTGTGCCTCCATATACCGGCCGGTTTAAACTTTTCATTTTTATTCTGTACATCAAGTAAAAGTGCCGGTATGTCTTCAGGTGGCCTGATATCTTTGAGTGACATGCCAAGGAACTCTTCTTTCGAATAGCCATATTGATCGATGGCTGCCTGGTTTACCTCCAGGAATGAAAGGGTCTCCACGTCATAAATATACATGGGCTGGGGATTGTTGGCAAACAGATACCGATATTTTTCTTCGTTGATCCGCAATGCTTTATCCGTTTTATTCCGGTCAAGATACAGCGCTACCTGGTTGGCAAACAACAAGACCAGTTCATTATTCCGCAAGGTTTCTCCTTTAGAATAGATCAATGTAAAATCGCCGATGCTGATATTGTTCTTAGTTACTTTGATGACAAAACAATCGCCAATATTGAATTTATTTTCAATGAAAGTTAACAGGTCTTCCGAAAGTAAAGAGTTGTTCAACTCGCTAAATGACTCAAATCGGGTTATAGAGTTGCCTTTGGTCTTTTCTTCCCGCGACGGATCGAATTTCCATTTTTTATTAATTACTTCGTATCCAAAGTACGAGGAGGCTTCTAACAGATCTTCTTTGATTCCCGAAACAGATACAGTCGTAAAGCCTGAGCCACTGTCATCAAAGATATTAAAACTAACATATTTAGCACCGCTTATTTCGAGGATTGTGTCAGAAATTTTTTCAAAATTGAACGCTTCCGACCGGTTATCAATCAAACCGGTACTTTCTATGAGTGTCTTTTTTAATATGGATTCCCGCTCAAGGAGTGCATCCTGTGCGAGTTTGCGTTCGGTAACATCCCGTAAAACCCCTTCATGGGTTACCACCTTGCCATCCGGGTCCGCATTATACCATCCATGATCTTCAATCCAGATCACGGAACCATCTTTCTTTTTTAAGGGGAAGACCGATATTTCTTCTTTTTGGCCATCCGGCAAAACATGTTCGCGGTCGGCAGGGTCAAAGTAGAGTTGCGAAGGAATGTCAATGTTCAACAATTCATCGTTGCTTTCATATCCAAACATCCTGACCATGGCAGGATTGACATCGATAAACTTTCCATCGGCCGAACTCTTATATACCCCATCCGGAATGCGTAAAACCAAACCATGGTAAAGCTCTTCACTTTCACGTAATGCTACTTCGGCTTTTTTCCGTTCGGTAATATCCCTGAAAGTGCCAAGCATTAAAACCTTGTCGTCAATGGTTATTGAATGGGCTAATATCTCAACCGGTACTACTGTTCCATCCGAACAAACAATTTTGTTTTCAAGTGGAGAAGTGACATCTTTTATTTCCGATTGAATGATATGGTCTTTAAAAGTCGCATTCGATAGTTCATTATGATCCTTCGGATGAAGATCGTGTTGATATTGTCCTACAAGCTCTTCCTTAGTCATTTTAAATAACCTGCACGCAGCCATGTTAGCATCAATGATCATTCCGGTTTCAGGATCTGCCAAAAACATAGAGTCAGGTGCATCTTCAAATAGTACTTTGAAGCGTTCCTGGCTTTGTTGAAGCGCCAGTTCTGTTTTTTTTATAGCCGTAATATCGCGGGTAATGCTCAGAATATGGTTGATTCCTTTCAGTTCAATGACTGAAGCAGAGACTAATCCATAAACGGTTTCACCTGATTTGGACCTAAAGTGGGTCATGAAATTCTCGACAATCCCCTTTTTACTTAACTCGGCTACGAATCTATCCCTGTCTTCGTAGTTTACCCAGATATTTGCATCCAGGGAGGTCTTGCCTAAAATGTCACCCTGTTCATACCCCAGGATACGTGTAAACCCAATGTTGGTAGAGACATACATGCCATCGTGCATTCGGTTTATGGTTACCGAATCAGGGCTGGTCATAAATGCTTTCTTAAATTTTTCCTCGCTGTTCCGCAGATCTTCTTCTGATTTTTTACTATCGGTGATATCGAATATCTCTGTAATGAAATGCATCGGATTTCCATCATTATCCCGCAGTAAAAAGGTACTTATATTGGCCCAGATAATATTCCCGTTTTTATGAATGTATCTTTTTTGCCATTGCGAAAAATCTTTTTCTCCAATCAGGATAGACTTTATTTCATTCGTATTGAATTCAATATCATCTTGATAGGTTAAATCGATCCATTTCATGTGTGACAACTCTTCTTCGGAATATCCGAGAATGTTACTGAAGGCTTTATTTACCTTCATCTGGCCATCAATGGTGGTCATGGATTTTCCTACTATGGAATTCTCGAATATATTCCTGAATTTTTCTTCGCTCAGTTGTAAATTTATTTCTGCTTGTTTACGTTCGGTAATGTCTTGGACCGAGGAGCGGATACCTGTAATATTTCCGTCCTTTGCCTGAAGAATCCGATCGAATTGCAAAACTGTAATTGTTGAACCGTCTTTCCTGAGTAATTCCCGCTCATACGGGGTGGCAGAAATTAACCTTCCCTGCAGTTTCTCCCTGGTTATTTCAAACGAATATTTTTCATTCGTGTTATATTTCCAGATATACTGTCCGATCAGATCTTCCGATGTATACCCCAACATGGTAAGTTCAGTTTGGTTTATCCTGACAACCCTTCCTTCTGAATCAATTTCATGATAGCCCAACGGCGCATTGTTAAAAAGATCCTTAAAATCTTCTTTGCTTTTGTTGATTTCTTTTTCGGCTCTTTTCCTATCGGTGATATCGCGGATGATTAGTTGAACTGCTGTGTTATTTTGAAAAACAATAGGCATTGCTTTTACCTCGACATCAATAGTGGTTCCATCAAGGCATATGAATTTTTCCTCTTCCGAAGGCAACGCTTTCCCTTTCTGAATCACGTCTTTCATTCGCTCACGGGCAAAATGCAGGGAGTCAGGATGCACAAATTCAAGGACAGACTTCCCGAGAAGCTCTTCAGCACTTGTAGCTCTTATTAAGTCGAGGCATGCATTGTTTACAAAAACAATCTTCCCATCCGAGTAAATGCTAATGGCATCCGGCGAATTATCAACCAGTTTACGGTATTTATTTTCGCTTTCCTTTAAAGCTGCTTCCGCTTTTTTTTGATCTGTGATATCATACAAGATGCCTGTCCATAATACTTCACCGCTTTCCGTAGGTCTTGGTATCGATTCCAGATGTACCCAAATCAGTTTGTTGTGTACAACCAACTGTCCTTCCCATTGAAAAGGGACGAGTAAGGTATTAGCTTCTTCGTTTTTTACCGAGAATATGGATTTATCATCGGGATGTATTAAATCGGATATAATTGCCGGGTTGGTTTCAAACTCTTCGCGGGTGATACCCAGTATCTCGCAAAAACGGTCACTTGCCAACTCCATGCTGTAAGGAGGATTCTCTGAACTTAGCCAGGATTTATTCCACCATTTATCTCGTTCTATCACCTTGATGCGGTAGATTCCGGCAGGCTGGTTGTTGACTATGTCCTGATATAATTCGCGTTCGTGGTGAAGCTTTTCTTTCTGTTGTTTGTAATCGGTAGTGTTGATAGCTGTTATCAGACAGCATTCCTGATTGTCAGCCAGAACCCCTGTCAGTGTTGCATAGATGGTCTCATTTTCAGATAGATGGAGCGCTATTTCGCAGGTTTGGACTGTTTTGTTTTTATATATCTGTTCCAGAAAATCATTAAAAATGGGCTTTGTCTCTTCACTTACAAATAAACCGAACCGG
>Ga0302285_10001214_pt1 | contig 14181 bp, 11 predicted proteins | sample III_Fen_E2_2_FD_200455 | JGI IMG/M metagenome (GOLD analysis project Ga0302285, IMG submission 200455) | Peat permafrost microbial communities from Stordalen Mire near Abisko, Sweden - III_Fen_E2_2 | ecosystem: Environmental > Terrestrial > Soil > Wetlands > Permafrost | place: Sweden: Abisko... | reverse complement strand
TTCATTGTATTTTCATACCAAGATTATGATTCCACTGCAGTTCTTTATTTGTAATACTTGCTAAGCTTTGAATCGTTTTCATTTCAAAGAATGTCTCCTCCCACTCTTTCTCTTTGAAATAAATAGTTTTTTAATCTTTTGAAAGATAATCATTCTCATCGATGAAACATTTCAGATATGCTCTTATTGAAGAATCTTGAAAAATCTCCCAACTTAGCTAAATAACAATGTACGATTGAAACTCTTTTTTGCAAGATAAACTGTACTCACTATTCTGTTATTTTACAGCGACTTCCAACAACAATACATATTTTACATTCTTTGTTATGATTTTACAATTTGATTAAATCATGATCTCAACCATCGTTATTAATATTTTCAACAATAAAGAAAACGAATCCATAAATAAAAATAGCGTATCCAATAAGTAGTAGAATAACATCTTTGAATTTCTCTGAACAAGATATTCTTTTTCGGGTTAATTTTTTCTTTAACTTCTATGTTTATTAATACACTTGTAATTCTTCTCCTCCTTCTGGATCCATCTCGTCTTGAAAATTATAAGATAAATAATTCACCTTATGAGTGAGACTATTATGTTTAGTTTGTTCAAGTTTCAAGTATTTGTTTTTCCTTGCTTGATTTGGATACTTCAATCCATATGGTATCCTGTAGAGAATCACAAATGAAGTGATTGAACCTGTGATCGTAGTGAAGTATCCTTACTGACTTTGCGTTGAAAATACCATTAAGAAGAAGAATACGACTAACGCTAGTGCTAGTTTAAGCCTTGATTTAACATTTCTAGCAATTTCTTGGCTTTTTTCCTTTGAAATTTTATCTGTCAGCAACTCGATTAAGGAAGTTCTCAAAATAGGAAGTTTAAAGGAGATATTAGCAGCGAGATGATATATTAGAAATGATTTGATCAGTATTGAAAATACCAAGCTGTTAGGGAAATTAACAAGGACTGATATGTCAGTGATTTATTCTTTTTCAATGTAGAGCGCTCCTAATATTCCCGTAGTCAAAAAATATAAGAACGAAATCCCTATCGCCAAACGTGATAAGGTCCTATGTTTTTTTCTTGAATCCTAAGGTTTTAAGATCCTAGGAAGATACAGCTGAAAATGGAATGAGAGATTATTATTTGAGAGCAGTTGTGGAATCCCTTCTATGTTGAGATTATTTAACAGATTTGAAAATGAATCTTCATCGACTCCCGTGTAGAAGCTCATTCCAATTAAGATCACATATACCGCAGCTATTACGACACAACTTATCCAGGAAAATCTCACTAGCCATTGACTTTCACTTTTTATTGAGATAACAGATAATAGCAGGAAGATTAGTATGGTTGTGAGAATTTCATTTAGAGGATAGCTGGAAATGCAGCTTTTAAGGAAAGCAGTCATGTTCAACATGTAGATAAGCTGCAATTAAGTGATTTATATGACTTTTGTGACTATTAATGTTGTCCGCCATCGTTTCCCCATGGTATGCTCGACAATATCTTCCAGTTCCCATTGCTAGTGCATTGAGATGCAATTTCCTGATTTCATTTTGGAGATGTATATTTCAGATGCATGGTCTGTTACAATCGCTAATAGGATAAGTGATAATGTAGTCCAAATCAGTCCAGATTGTTTGAATAAAATAGGAAATGTCACTCCACCTAGAACAATGTTAACACTGATTGCTAACAGAGTATTGTATGGGACATTTTCCATGAGGGTTCTCATTTTTTTGATTTGTGGTTAGAATATTTCAAAAAAAGCGCTGAATCGCTAATAGAAAAATTAATAATAATCTTAACTCTTGTTGTCTTCTGAAAATTACTGCTCAGCGTGAAAACATTGTCAAATTCTTTGGTAATTTCTTATATAAATAATTCTCAAATTTGCTTACTCTCTTGCAAATTAATTAAATTAAAATCTCTTAAATTTGTCTCTAAGAAAGAAACTTCTCCTTAGAGCTGTTCTGATGCGTAAAAAATGGAAATATTCTTTTGTGATTTCTTTTTTTTTCAAAGATAAATAAAAGTTTATTATTGCTGTCAAACTCAATTCTCTATGTGTGTCTTTAATAGATGAAATATCATATTACACAATCATGCAACATAATAAAAGAAATCAACATAAAGAGCTAATAATATTTAACAACAAAGCTTGATTTTAAAAATACCAGCAATCAAAAAACAAAGAAACCCATAAAACTACCAAGATTAAGTCCAGTTTATCTCTGAATAAATAGATTTGCTCAAGTTTCACATACATTAAAAATGATTAGTGTCTTGATTATTATTTTTTTCATAGTCACTTCTTACAACTGGATTATGTCTTTTCTACTGTTGTCTTCCGCTTTGAAAAATCAACTAATTTTTCACAACTCCTTAGCCCCTATTTTAGAAGTATCGTTGCTATTGTCATTACAAACTATATTGCTATTAGTTTCAGCTTCTCTGGGTGGCTATTCTTCTTGAATCAAAGGTATTTTCGTTGCTAAGTTATCTGCTCCTTTCAATTACCCTTCTCCTTCTAGTTGTGAATTTTTTGCTTGCATTTAATCCTCTCCTGCCTGTTATTGATCAGAAATCATACCATTTCCATCAATCTTTTATCCTTCTGGAGGTTATTTCGAATTATTGTTCGAAGGCTTTTTAAATATGTCATTGTTACTGTTATTACCGTTGATATTCATGCTAAGTTTGGAATTATTATGATGGTTTAGAGCACTTTGCTGCAGGAGCTATGTGAAAAAGCTGTTATTTGTGTTATTAATAGGTTAATTTAAGAGAGGAAAATTGATATTGTTTGAGCCAGGATTAAGCTGATTGTTACCTTCAGTAGGTGCAGTAACAGCAGTATTGTTAGAATTATTATCTTATTTTCCAATATTAGCTTGCTCATTATTTTATGTATTAAATGGATTTCCTTGATTCTTTTGCATTGGCATTGGCATAGGCATCTACCCAGGGAAGATAGGTTATGCCATTGGGAATTACCCAAATCCAAATGGATGCGCTTATTTGCTATTTAGCTAATTCAAAAGAGCCTGCTGATACGCGTTGTTCATCAATAATGGATTGATATTCGGCTGCGGAAACATTGCCTTTGGAGGTATTCCGCCTGGGAAATTGATATTTGCATGAGGGAGAAATTGTTTTTGCTAGATTTAATTAATAGCCATTTAGAAAGCATTACCATTTTTCATCAGGTATTGCTACTGCTGCTACTAAGAACCACCTGCGTTATTGGCTTCTTGCTTCTACGCGAGAAGTTTCTATTAGATTTGTTTTTAAATCAAAATTTACTATTATTTAACATGTGCTTCGATTTCTTCTTCTGTTGCATCAGGCTCATCAGGATGGAAGACACAGCTCTCGTTGTAAATGGCTCGTTAGATAATTTCATTTTTTTCTTAGATTTCATCGAAAGACCAGTCGAATTTCTGATCACATGCTTTTAATTTATCTTTACTGAAAGACGCAAAGTATTAATGGTGCAGACACTGCTCGACTGTCCATCGATCTTTGGGATCAAAGGCTAGCATTTTGTAGAGTAAATCCACTGCGAGCTTATCGTGGCTGCTGTAGATCTCATAGAAATTTTCAGGTTATTTGTTGGAGAATTTTTAGATATATTCCCGCAGATGCTCATCGACTTTGTAAGATAATTTATCGAAATCTGGTTTTCCTATGATAGCTACAATTCTGTCAAGTTGATTTAACTGAGAGGTGCCTTGAAGAAATTAGCAAATATATATTTTAGAATCTTTTTTGCTTTTGTGAGATTGCTGAGAAAATTACCTTTGAAGATAGTCTTTCTTCCCATCATTTCAGCAAAGATGCACCCTGCTGACCAGATGTCGATAGGCTTGGAATAATTCTGCGTGGAGAGAAGAATCTCTGGAGCTCGATAAGGTCGAGTTACTACATATCTGCAAATAAATCAAAGGTAATAAAAAGGTAACAAACATCTAAAACAATACACGCAAATTCCTTATATTAATTATTATTACTCCGTGATTCTCTCATCAAGATCGAACTTCCTAGCTAGATTCATATCCGCAAGTTTGAGAGTGCAATTCTTTAGGAGGAGAATATTGCTTGGCTTAATATCTCTATGGATGATGTCAGCAGAGTGCATGTAGTAGATTCCATTCAGTAACTACCACATCATTGACTGGATCAATCTTGGAGCTAATGGCTGGAAAAATAAAATAATAAAATAAGCACACACACACACAGAAAAAAATCTAAAAAGAATGGCTTGATATATCCCCTACTTGATCTGAGTTGATAGTCTTATCTAGATCAATTTCCATAAACTCCATGACAAGATATATATCATGGTACCCTGTTGGCGTCTCTGGTTTGATAATATCTTTGAGTTTGATGATGTTAGGATGGTCGCAGAATTCTAAACGAAAAAAAAAGGATTTTAAGAGAATTTCAGAAGCAGAAAAACAACAAAGGATCAATCATCTCTTATTCTTTTCTTTTTTATTTCTCCTAATATAATAATATTTGAATGTGTGCGTGCGTTTTACTTAGAAGTTTTATTTCGCGAAGAATGCGCTTGGCATCTCGCGGATCTCTGAACGCCTCTGTCATCTAATTCATAAGCGTTCAAAAGCAATCAGCTTAACAAAAATATTTCAGTTATTTATTCAAATTATGCTCTGTATATTCACTCTTAAATTTCTGTTTTTGTTTCATCTTTCCTTGCGAATAATCTCGGCTAACTACTTCAAAGTAGCCTAAAAATCTTGCAGAAACATTTATCAAATAGAAAATACCTTTTTGATTGCAACAAGCTCATTATTTTTGCTGCTGTCAATAGCTTTGAAGACTACACCGTAGGCTCCATCACCAACTCGCTTGAGAATCTAATAATGATTGTAAACCACAAGGGAAACACCTGGAAAAGAGAACTTAAGGTCAATAACGCAACATTATGCTTAAGAATTTTTCATTTTGGTATTTTTTTCTTCTTTTTTTGCTGTTGTTTACCTGAACATTCTGTGAGTTACCTCCCTTTCTTGACAAATGGCTTGCCTTTAGGAATCCCCATTTATCTTTGCTTGAGTTAGTTTTAAGCAGCTGCCATTTACTGAAAATCCATCTTAGTTTTTTCCTTTTTTGATCTATCCCTATTTCTCTTCTCCTCGTCTTCTGATTGAACTCTTTTTGCGCAAAACTCTTCCTCAAAAAAAAGATTATTAAATTGTTATTTTTCCAAATTCTTAAACTAATGATAGATATTCCTTTTTTTCAATTGCTATCCTAAGTTAATTCTTAAAATCTTTTTTTGTTTTTTTCCCTCAAGAAACATGCTAATCCATTCACACACTCGAAATCTTTCTCTCTCTTTTCTTGTATTAAAACAATATTTTTCTATTTTCGAAAGAAAAAAGGATATTTCTCAAATGTTATTTATTATTCACAGAAAACTCATCGAAAACATCAACAAGTGATTTATTATTCATAAAGGCAACCTACTTCTTCATCATCATTGTGTCGATTCTTAACTCTTCTTCTCTTATTCCTCCTAAATGCTCTCTTTTAAGAGTTCCTCTGCATTGCTGATGATTTCTTAGCATTTCCTTGGATATTTCATTTTCTTCAAAGCTATCTCACCCTTTTCGGAGTAGTTTAGTTTAAAAATTAAATTCCAATTATTTATTTTTTCATGAGCAAAGCAATTCCTAATTTTAAATTTATCTGTTTCTTTTTACCTCTTGTTTAATCTTCTTTGGATTGAATCTCGAGGCCATCTTTAACGTTGAATATGCTCCTAATTGCACATCTTCATTTTAGTCATCAAGATGGATGAATATCGCCTTCGCCATATATTCAAAAATTGCAGGACTCTCTTTCAGCTAATTTAAAAATAAAAAGTCATTGCGTTAGAAGATAGAGGTAGCAGTTTTTCTCATTTCAGATAAAAAAATGTAACTGTTTAGATTAATATTTTATGTTTATCAATAGTTTTTAAAATATAAAATTGTTCTTTTTTATGTTTTACTGCAGGTGCAGCGAAGATGATCGTGAAGGTCTTGAATATCTCCGTGCGGATAACATCCTATGAGTCATCTAGCCTCTCTAGAAGAAGCTAGTAGTTTTCTGAAATATTGATGTGCTCTAGCAGGTCTCTTACTGATAAAAATAATCTCTCAACGAGTTTGCAAGTAGCTAATCTCAAATCAGGTGCCCAGTCATCTGAAAGACATGATTTAATAGGTGGCATAAGCTCCTTGAAACATCGCATGAGGACTTCAGCTGAGACAAGGCCGTTTTCAATGAGTTTATAGATGTTGATGATTCCAGCTTTTCTAATTTTGATTTATGGTTTTCCTATTTTCCAGACAATCGAAGGGATTAAGATCTTCGTCAGGATAAGCTAAGAATTCTCTTCTAATTTCTCTCTGACATCTTTGAACTCCAAAGAAATTATGAACTCAACTAGCACAAGTGCATCCATCCTGACTTCTAAGTCTTGATTCAATTCGACGCAGCTTTGAAGGATTTCCAGAATCACCGACATGAATCTTGCTAATCCTTCACCACAATTTCGCACAATGATTTCGAATTTCAATCGATCTTTTGTGTATTTTTACCAAGTTTTGTATGTCTTATTCTCTGCAAATTCGTTCAGTAGCATGGACACTTCGTTGGCATGCAACTCAGCGACTGAAGTGTACCCACAATATCTAGCTAATTCCATCATTGTGAGGGTAATATCTTCCTTAGTGTTTTTAGCATTATTATTATTCTACACTCCAATTGCCTATACCGTCAGCAACAATGAGAAAATCGGTCTGCAATAGATACTCACATTCTCTCCAGCAATCGCAATAAGCTCCCTGACTACAGCATATAGCCCACTCAAAACATCCTCACTTTCTTCAAACGATTTCTCGACACTTGATACAACGCGCATAATCGATTCTAAGAAGGTCTCAATTGTCTTAGGAGTCTCAGCCTTTATCATGAGACTAAAAATAATGAGCAGCTTCGTGAGACTCTTGGGAGCAGTTTTATTCTCCTCATCGTTTATCATATTCAAGACTAATGGGACATACACTTATGTTGGAATGTAAATACCCAAAAGTTAGCTGATTTTCTTCACCTGCAAGAGAAATATTCACAATTAAACTCAATATGCCTATCAAAATAACAGGGTTGCACTTACAGTGTTAGGTATTTCAGTCTCATCTTCATAGTCCAGATATTTCACGAGAGTCTTAATGATCTCCTTAGTATATTCCTGGACTAATTCTTCGCCTAACACAATGATATGTTGCAGCTAAGCGAGAGATTTTTGTTTCACGAAGTTTGAGTGAGTGAATTCGTTTGCATCCTTGAGGCTCTGTTGATCATAAAAATATAACATAACTGATCAAAAGCCTATCCTTAAGCACTATTGCTGCTTTAAAAAACCAAACATAACATACCTTTGTGATAAGTTCTTTGAGATTCTTCTTCACAAGGAACTTTGCACCTTCTTCAGGTCGCTCTAATAAGAAAAAAACAAATCATTTCACTGTTAAAATCGATCTTCCAAAACCCAACAAAATCTGCTGACTTACCTGCGTAACTGGAGAGCTTCCGAGTGAATGTTTGCTGGAAGTCTTTAGCGGGGGCAGATTCTTCGATCATCTATGTACAGAGGAAGAAAGATTTGTGCTTTTGTTTCTTTTTTTTTTAAATCAAAAAGTGATTTTTTGGAAGCAGATATTAATTATCATTTTTTGTGTAAAATTATAATTTCTAAAGTATCCCCAGTGTCTATTATCTGCAACGCCAATCAGATCTTCTCTGCTAAAAGCTATTAATTTAACATAGACTACTAATCATTGAGATAATTATTCCCCTCTACTTCCCAAAGACTTAAAAAATACTGTAGGAACCCCTCTTTCAAAGCAAAATAATCCTATTTTAAATATGATTTGACTTTGTATTTAAACTTAATAATATTACACATTCCTGTCCAGATATTTATTTACATGTTAAATGACAAAAACTTAAATATTTTGTTCATTTGTGTTGTATTTTCGTTTTCCTCTTCACTATTGTAAATATGTTGATTTGAACTTAGCTCGACTTTAAACGGATGCTTGATCGCATGCGCCAATATTCTTTTAATATGTATTGAGCATGCTTTTCTCAAAGATCATATCCAAATCCTATTTTCCGTTAGGATTCTACCCCGAAACTGACAGATTATACTCGACAGCTTTCTTAAACAGCAAGAATCTGTCATCGACTTTCGTTTTCATCGAATAAGGTGCACTTTATTTGTTCAATAAGATGAAATTCATGGAATCTGATAAGTTCCTGCGATGACGAAGAGGGTGCTATTGTTGCTGCTAAAGATCGGTCTTCGAGCCATTTGATTGCTGGATGTGCTCCTGAGAAACGCTTCTGCTGAATTTTTTAGTTTGAAGTGGAGCCGCAGCCACAATAGCAGAAGAAGAAGGAAAAGGAGAATACTAATAAAACTTTTACTATTGCGATTATTTTTAGCTGTTTTCTTTAGAATACTGAGATTGCTTTTAGTGTAATCCATTTTGTTGTTGTTGTTTCTCCTTCTCTGGCTGCTGCTGTTACTGGAGTGTGTGCTTTTAGTCTGAGAAATACTTTGAAGGAGTATGCAGAGGACTTGTAACTACTAACTGTGTAGTTTGACTAGGATAATATAAGCTCTACGGTGAGGTAGTGTCTTGTGAGTTAATCTAGCATTCCTGCATTTTAGATTTACTCTTTGTATTACTCTTCTCATCTTCATTGTCTTTTTAATATTATGAGAGTATCCCAGTGCTGATAAGCCGTTTCTATTTCTAATACGATGAAGACGATGAAGATCCTTGAAAATAATATTATTTCAAGTCATGTTGATTATTATTTATCAGGGGTGATTTCGTATTGTTGCTGATTATTTGTTTTGTTTTTTTAATAGGAGTCTGAAACTTATCGGAGATTTATTTGTTTTCTTGCTAGTGGTAAGATTCTTATGTAGCTTGTTTGTTGTTTTGCATTGATGTTTTAGATGCTTGAGGAATGGGAAGCTGATCGAATTGCATTGCAACAACTACAGGTTCTGAAAGTTACTTTTGTTTCTGCTATTATGAGCCAGTTTGATCCTTGGAAAAAACTTGCTTTTGAATGGAAGATTGTTGATTTTCAGATAATTGTTAGAGTTTCATTTTGTTAATCATAGCTTGTTCTGTCATTTCTTCGATTCTCTTGAAAATGCCTTTGTCTTTGAATTATAACAAACTTTTTGATCGTTCAACGAGATTTGATGGTTTTCCAGTGAAAGATGCAATTGGTTTAGTGGCTGCTGCTGCTGCTGTTAATACCTTAAATCTATCATTACTGCGTCCTTTAGCACATCCTGATTGATGAGTCACTCTATTTTATTATTTGTTCTGTTGTCCTTCCATAATATCCTCACCAGGATTTTAGTTTAAGCCAAAGTAGCCTTATTTCGCTATCTAAATTGCTCTTTTGCTCAAATCCTCTTCTGCTGTGTTCTTTACTTTTTCTTTCACAATAATTAGTTCTTCCCCTAAAAGATTATTAGTACGAATATTATCTGATCTTTGCCTTCTTACTTTTTTCTTTTTCTTTCTTTTAAATTTTACATTTTACTGTTAAAAAGAGAGAAGCTCGAAACAGAAGATTTTTGAAATTATCTTCTGCTAGGGGGGGGATCAGATTATTTAAGGAATCTGCTGTGTTTAGATAGGTAACATTTGAATATTTCACTTAGCTTTCCATATTGATTAAATAGTAGTAGTAGTTTTATAAGTTGTTGATTCTTGAAAATTTTCTCTTTCTCTTTTTTCTTTCTGATGATTTCTAATCCTGTTAATCCAAAAAATAAATACTACAATATGGAAGGAGTTAAATAATTTTAAAATATAGACAGCATTTTTATTCTTTTTTCCTGTTTGTTACAGCAACTGAAGATCCCTTAACGAAAAAAAAGATTTTACATGCAAATATCATAAAAATTGCATAACAATAAATTGTAGTATTATTACAGAAATAAGTAAATATAAATTTACTCCAAGCCATTAATTCTTATTTTCATCATTTTTAATTAGCTCTATCTCTTTAGGCTTAAGAGCTGATTAAATGGCAATGGGGTTGGAAGAAGAAAACCAAAATTATTACTATTTTTTTTATTTATTTTGTTGATTTTTGCTATTATCCTCAATCTTTTCTTCTAATTTTTTTAGATATTGCGTTGAGCACATTTTTAAACTTCATACTTCTTAGAATTCAGATATCTGCGAGTAGAGTATTTCTTCTTCTGGTGGGAGTCTGAATTCTTTTGATTCTGAATCAAATTTATCTAAGATTCTTTCGATTTCAACCTTATCAACTTTGATCAAGGCGGCTTCATGCAGAACATTTTCCCAGTCGATTTCTTATGTATCTGCTTCTTTTTCCTCAAATGTTTTTAGATTCTTCTTGCTGAAAAATACTAAGATCTCAGTGAAATCCGAGGACAGTAGCTCCTCTTCGAAATCATCGAGGATCTGTAAGACAACTTTGTAAAAGTATACCCAGTTTTATTTAAATAGATAATCGTAGAATAAACCCTATTTTTTTGAACAAAAACAAAGGGAATTAAGTATTAAAAAATATCAACATTTTGGAATAACTTGTCTTCTGTAATTTAAGGATCAAATGTGCGTGATATTACAGAGTATTTAAGAGGTATCATGACTGTGAATAACGAAAATAGCCACTGAGAGCAGAATAACTGCGATTAGACATCTTGTAATATCTAAGAATATCAAAACAATAGTGAGAAAACAAATACTTGATTAAAAAAAATGGAAACCAAATGCTGTTTTAAATCTAAATAACCTTCTCAAACTATTGAGATAATCATAATGTTTCTAACTAAAAGAAATCAATTTTTCAAATTTTATTAGCTTTACCAACCACTTACTGAGTTTCGGAAGATATGACTCAATCAATTTATCTATCATTTTGCAATGTTTACTCAGGCCAGGTAGTTCTGTGTTGTCAAAAATCCCATTAATCATAAGAACCTCATATATTTTTGTTAATATCTAATTATCCTTCTTTTTGTTTTAATAATTACCATCTTAATATATGTCCCTCATTTCATATCTACCAATGAGCATTTCCAGTAGATAAAAAGCAATGTACTCCTCCGCATGAAAAAGCAACGATCCGACAATAAAATTGATCCCTTGTACATACCCAACTTTTGGATCAAAAATACTCCATACAGTTAAGATTCTTCTCAAAACTGCGCGATCTAAGAATTCCGCTAGACCGTATGTCCTGCCGATATCTTTTTCGATTTAAATTACCTGTTTCTCTTGTACTTGCTCAGTGATTTCATTGAGTAATTTGTCATAATCACTTTTCAATTTGGGTAAATCTTTCCATGTATAGTAGCTAAGTATCCAGCTCATCGCTTTTGGACAAGTCTCAGAGTCATTTTCTAACTCAGAGGAGCATGAGCATTTCTTGCGAGAGGAGCTACTAAATAAATTGAATTTCCAACCTTGGATGGATTGCTTGAATCTATCAATGAACGATATTTAGTGTCTCTCAATTCGGCCATGGGAACCATTTAAACTGTTTTAGAGCCATTATTATTGTGTGTTGATAGTCGCACTAGGTGAGCTATATCTGCTGTGGATATCAGTGTGATCTCGAATCGGACTTGAATTTGGATTGTTAAAATTAGGATTATCCTGATATGGACTGGAAATAGTTGCAGAATGCCGATAAGGGCTTGAGTGGTTGGATTTTTTCTTTTTATCCGCGCTGTTACTGATTCAAAGCTCCCTTTTTGATGGTAACAACGATAGTTAAATATGGGGAAAGTTTAGTTTAAGAAGATAATAAAATTTATGAGTGTGGAAGAAAAAAAGAATTAGAGAGGAAGGAATACTTTGGATGTCTTTACTTGAAATGAGGAATCAAAGATGTCTTTGGCATCTAAATCTATGAATATGTCCTTTAACAGCCAAACAAACAAACAGTTAAAGTAATCTTCAACATTTGAGAAAAAATGTAAAGCAGCAATTTCATATTTTTACTGTTCTTCTTCTTCGCCAACATATTCTTCTTGTCCCCAGCATTCTTAGCGATTACGATCTTGCTGCATTTTCAATGAGAATTCGTGGAATTGACCTATTAGTTTGTCAGATTATTTCTGTGTTAGCTTGTATATGTATGTGTGTTTATGATTATCAGAGAAATTGCTTGATGGAATGTTTAGTTTTTTAATTTTTCTTTTTTTCTTTTCTTTTTTGTTTTGTCTGCTGCGATTTTCCAATAGTACTTAGATTGAAAGCATTGAAAATTCATCTCATTAAGCTAAGCTGAGCAGTCAATCTATTATTCTCTTTATCTTGATAATCTGCATCAGCAACTCAAAGTGACACTAGTTTTGATAGAAGTTTTAAATAGAATCAGACGCACACATACACACGCACAAAAAAGAGCCCAATTCCATCTGCTATCTGTTAAGGTTTTATGGCTGTTATTCAATTGAATAGAAAAGAATTACCAAATGATTTTTCAGCTAGAATTATTACAAAAATCCAATGCAAATTCGAATCTCAAAATTTAAAAGAACATAATCAAACAACGAAACAACAACACATAATCTCTTCTTTCAAACTGAGGAAAATCAAAAAACAATATGTTAAATATCCAAAACTCGATCATTAAACCAATAACTTTTGCTCTCCCTCCCCAAGTTACGAATTCTTCAAAATCACACTTAAAAATGTCCTTGTTCTTCTTCTTTGATTTAGGCTGCCTTTCGAGGTGGACTTTACGAGGGATTTCCCTACAATGCAAGGGGGAGAGTTTCAGAAGTACTTCGATTTGCTAAATCACTTGGAGTGCATTATTCACTACTGTTGTCGGTTAGTTTCTTAGATGTCGACTCTTATTCAGTTTCTGGGAAGCGATTGTGCCTGTTTTGCGAAGGACTCATTTTCTCTGCTGATTGAGGTTAAGATGTTAGGTATTAAGGATATTAATTGTTTTCCTATTCTATCTTATGAAGAGTAGCCATAGGTTGAAGTAACTGTTTGGGTTCTTGTGATTTTTCAAGTTCAATCGAAGAAAAGCCAGAAGAATGAATGAGGGAATCTTCGATCTTAGTAGTATTACGGACTTGAGAAGGCGTAGCTATCGAAGGGAAATCATGAAGATGTTTGATAACTTTCTTGTCGAGATCAGCCATTGTTCGTGTAATCATGCTCAGAACGTACGTAAGGTTTCGCTTTGTTTGATCTTAGATCTAAATTATCATGTCATAGACTTACTCTAAGATCATAGAATATTCCCCTTCATAGAGTTACTATGGTGGGACAGCTTTAAGCTATCGAACACACTCAACAACCTCACATAACCACATATCTTTTTCATTTTCATATTAAACTTTGTTTTTTGCTTTGTTTTCCAACATTGGTAGAATCTTCTAGGATAGCTTCATGCGAATAGGACAGTTTACGAAAGAACCTTGAATAAGAGATGAGGGTTAGTTAGAAGAAGAAGAAGATGACGAAGATGGAGTTGAGGAAATATGGTTAGGATCATCGAAAGAAGAAATTGTGAATGTAGCTGATCCGAAGCAAGGCAGATCTCTATTTTGAGTGGGCGATAAGTGCGATGGCTAGGTAGAATTTTAAGAAAATGCCATGTTTTGAGTGAAATCGCAAGGATTTTATTGTTGTTTGAAGTAAGATACCGAGGAGCCTTGCGTTTACGTTGACTGTGCGTTGTTAAGAACACTTTATGTGATATTCCCAAAGGGTGTTCTTGGCTGTTGTAAATTACTAGGGGTATTTTGTAAATTAGATGAGTTACAGAAAAGCTATTAAGTTTGTTATTGTGCCTATTGCTGTTGTTGTTAGGGTTACAGTGAATGGATAAAAGGCATTTATGAAGCAACTTCTAGCTAAGAAGAAAGAAATTCAAATTATTAAGCTGAAATAGCACCCGATTTCAATCCAGTATAAAGCAAACCTCGTTGCTAAGCTACAGATAAACCGCATTTTTCCTCTTCAACAGGATGCGCAGGAGCAACGAAATTTAATTCATCGGAGGCATCAAAATATCCTCGATTATTACTACTATTGGTGGAGTTACCAAACGAGGGT